>ENA-UPSB01000934-UPSB01000934.1-bioreactor-metagenome-genome-assembly--contig:-NODE-934-length-40852-cov-16.009854_pt1 | contig 40852 bp, 31 predicted proteins | sample MGYA00238182_ERZ773286 | MGnify/ENA primary metagenome ERZ773286 (study PRJEB29026, sample SAMN07631240) | bioreactor metagenome | isolation source: Switchgrass digestor | place: USA: Dartmouth...
AGGCCATAATGCCACATGTTTTATTAGTGGAAGATTTGACATCGCTGTGGAGTTTAATGATAACACTTATGGCGTAATAGATTTCAAGACCGGCAATCCCAACGAGGATTATCAATCTCTTTATAGTCGTCAGCTACACGCATATGCCTATGCTCTCGAGCATCCCGCCCCGGGTGTGCTGGGTTTATCCCCTATTTCAAAGCTGGGTTTATTATATTTCCATCCTTCAAAGACCAGCCAATCAACTATTGAGTGGCTTTCCTATGACGCTAAAATCAACTGGATAGAAATCAAAAAGGATGAGCAGGAATTTTTAGATTTTGTAGGGGAAGCACTGAGTATGCTGGAATCCAGTAAAGCTCCTGACCCCTCTCCGGACTGCCAGTGGTGCAACTATATCAGTAAATTGGAAAGTTATTCCAGGGTTGTAGAATGAAGAGGACATCACTTTATATAGAGGCGGATATGGAGATTTGTTCCGGCTTTCTTGCATCCGCATATGCTATGGCTATAAGCCACTGGAGGTGATAAGATGACCCAGATTAAACCTGGTAATATTCTGAAGGGTCCGTTCTGGCCAGAAGAAGTTAGAGTTATTTCAGCGGCAACAATTGGAGAAACCCAGATAAAAATAGAAGCCGTAGGGCTTAAAACTGAGCGTTTCTATAACCCTATCTTCTCTGCAGAAGATGTACAAGCTGTTGAAGTATTGGAAGAGAAGCCTTTCACCTTTTCGGCTGATGGAGAGCTTCTCTTTCTTTATTTAGAATCTCATCGTATAAGAAACGCTTTTCAATTTGACCCCCTCTATGCCGTAAACGTCTCTCAGGTTGACCCCCTACCTCACCAGATTGAAGCTGTCTATCACTATATGATGCAGAACCCTCATATCAGATTTCTATTGGCAGATGATCCTGGTGCTGGGAAAACCATAATGGCTGGGCTTCTCCTGAAAGAACTTAAATACCGGGGGCTTGTGGAAAGAATCCTCATCGTTGTCCCCGGGCATCTCAAAGACCAGTGGCTCAGAGAGATGAAGGAAAAGTTTCAAGAGAATTTTTCCATTATAGATAGAAATGTAATAAGTACCGAATGGGGGAAAAATGTTTTCACTGACCGAAATCAGGTCATAATCTCTATGGATTTTGCCAAGCAAGATGATGTGATGTTCGCTCTCAAAGACTCCCGGTGGGATTTGTGTATAGTAGATGAAGCCCACAAGATGTCTGCCTATAAGTATGGTCAAAAGGTCAACAAAACCCAACGCTATGCTTTTGGTGAACTCCTCTCCTCTATCACCGCTTATCTGCTTTTCCTTACTGCCACACCCCATCGGGGAGACCCGGAAAACTTCCGTCTTCTGCTTGACCTTCTGGAGCCGGGTTTCTTTGCCAATGCTGCTATGCTTTCTGAATCTATTCAAAATAAGGATAATCCCTTATTTTTAAGAAGATTAAAAGAGGATTTAAAAGATTTTGAAGGTGCTCCAATTTTCCCGCCCCGAAAAGTGAAAACCATTAAATACTATCTCTCAGATGATGAAAAGAAGCTGTACAATGCTGTTACAGAGTATGTGGAAAAGCACTTTAATAAAGCCTTGGAAAAGGAGAAACGCAATGTAGCTTTTGCCCTCACCATTCTCCAGCGTCGTTTGGCCTCCAGTGTCCGTTCTATAAAAAAATCTTTAGAGAGGAGATATAAGCGTCTCCAGGAATTATACGAAAAAGGGCAGCTCATTCAGGATATTGGATACGATGAAGACTCTATCGAAGATCTGGAAGAAAAAGAGAGGTGGAAAGAAGAGGAGGAGTTACTGGAAAAACTCACTTCGGCTGAGACTTTGGAGGAGCTCAGAGATGAAATAGAAAAACTTGAAGGTCTAGTGAACCTGGCCCGAGAAGTGGAAAAAAAAGAGATTGAGACAAAACTCAACGAGCTAAAAAAAGTAATGGAAGCGGAGAAACTTCGGGAGACAAAAACGAAGCTGTTACTCTTTACCGAGTTTAAAGATACCCTGGATTATCTGGTGGAGAAACTTAAAAGCTGGGGCTATTCTGTAGTATGCATTCACGGAGGGATGAGCCTGGATGAACGAATAAAGGCCGAAGCAGATTTTAGAAATCAGGCGCAAATTATGGTGTCTACTGAGGCAGGTGGAGAGGGTATCAACCTGCAATTTTGCTGGCTTATGGTGAATTATGACATTCCCTGGAATCCCAATCGCTTAGAGCAAAGGATGGGTAGAGTTCACCGCTATGGCCAGCAGCATGAGGTTTACATTTACAACCTGGTGGCAATAGATACAAGAGAGGGGCAAATTCTTTACCGGCTGTTTGAAAAACTGGAGCAGATTCAAGAACATTTAGGTTCTGACCGGGTGTTTGATGTTATTGGAGAGGAATTGGTGGGGAAAAGTTTAAAAGACCTGATTATAGACGCTATTTCCAATCGCAGGACCATGGAAGATATTCTTAAAGATTTGGAAAGGATTCCAGATGAGGAGGCCATTGAGAAAGTCAAAGAGGCAAGCCTTGAAGCTCTTGCTACGAGACACATTGACTTAACCCGAATCCTTGGCGAGCAACGAAAAGCGATAGAAAACCGGCTTGTTCCGGAATATATAGAAGAATTTTTCCAGAGAGCTGCTGAGATATTGGGTATCAAGATGGAAAAAAGAAATGATGGACTCTGGCGCATCACCTCTGTACCTTTCGAAATTCGCAACCAGCCTTATGAGTTTAAGATAAAATTTGGAGAGGTACAAAGAGAATACGCCAAGATATCTTTTGATAAAGAAAAAGCTTTTAAAGCTCAGGCAGAATTTGTGGCTATGGGGCATCCCCTCTTAGAGGCAGTTGTAGATACCATTCTCACTCGTTATGCTCAGAGTGCAGTGTATGGTGCTACCTTTGCTGACCCGGGAGGTAAAAAAGATGGAGTTATCTGGTTTGCAGAAACAGAGATAAAAGACGGGAAAAATGAGGTTGCCGGCAAAAGACTATTTGCGGTTTATCAAAATTTGAAAGTAAAGAATCAGAAAATATACCAGCCCTCGTCTCTATCTTTCATCAGTCCTGCCATTCTCTGGGACTTAAAGCCTCTACCTTCTAAAAAGGAAGCGCAGACAGAAACTCCCCGGGATGAAAATGCAGTAGTGTCATTGATTGTAAACGAGGGGATAGAAAATTATAAAAGAGAGCTTTTAGAAAGACGCCAGAGAGATGCTAAAATAAAAGAAAAATATGGAATCCACTCTCTGGAATTAATGATAAATGAATCCGATGGTAAGCTGGCTTCTTATTATGAAAGACAGATGAAAGGTGAGAATATACCTGAGGTAACGATACAAAACGAGCAGAGGAAAAAAGAAGATTTAGAGCGCAAAAAAGAACGTCTGCAAAAAGAAATTGAAGCCGAGACACATCTCTACTCCACTGCTCCCAAAATTCTTGGAGCGGTGAGAGTGATTCCTGAGCCTCCCCAAGCTGATATGGTGAGCGATGAGGAGATTGAACAAATCGGAGTAAGGGTGGCAATGGAATATGAAAAAGCCCATGGCCGAACTTCAGAAGATTTGTCTCTGCAAAATTTAGGCTATGACCTTCGCTCTTGTGACGATAAAGGAAATTATCGTTACATAGAAGTAAAAGCGAGGGCAAGAGAAGGAGCGGTTGTTCTGACACCCAATGAATGGCTTATGGCGCAGAGGCTCAAAGAGGAATACTGGCTATACGTTGTTGCCAATGCTGCCACCAGTCCTGAACTCTATATCATTCAGAATCCATCTGCAAAATTGGAGCCTGATAAAATGGTGGATATTGTAAGATATATAGTTAAAGACTGGAAAAAACAAGCCTTGCCTGCGAGAGAGGAATAGTAGCGATATGAATCAAGATAAAATCAAGGAATTAATCAGAGAGAATGAACTTGGCACAGTAGAGTTTAAAGAGAATTTTGATAGAGAAGCGATAGAAACTGTAGACGCTTTTGCCAATACTAAAGGCGGAGTTATCATAATTGGTATTTCTGATAAAGGAAAAATAATTGGTGTTCAAGTTGGAAAGGAAACGCTTAAAAATTGGGCGAACCAGATTTCTCAGAGCACCGAACCTCGTATTATGCCTGAAATTGAACAAGTCGAGATAGAAGGAAAAAATGTTATTATAATTCACATTAAAGAATTCCCAATCAAGCCTGTATCTGTGAAGGGCAAATGTTTCAGGAGGATTAGGAACAGCAATCGCCTGATGACGCCACAAGAGATAGCAGAGATGCATAACTACTCAACTGGAACAAGCTGGGATGCCTTTCCTACCATAGATAAAACCATTGAAGATATTGACCTGGAAAAGGTTGAGAAATATATAAAAGAAGCCAATGCTACAGGAAGGAGAAAAATAGAAGAAACTCCTCAAGAAGTTCTCGAAAAGTTGGAATTGGTTAAGGATAGAAAAGCCACTTGGGCTGCTATTCTGCTATTTGGGAAAGAGCCCCAGAAACCCCTGTTACAAGCTGCTGCACATTGCGGGAGATTCAGAATGGATAAGACTCAGATAATTGATGACCTTATGATTGAAGCTGATTTGATTAGTCAGGTTGACGAAGTAATGAAGTTCATAGGAAGAAATATCAGTGTGAGATATGAGTTTGAGGGAAAACCCAAAAGGAAGGAAGTATGGGACTATCCCCTGGAAGCTCTGAGAGAAGCTGTGATAAATGCAATAGTGCATAGGGACTATGCAGCTCCTTCCAATGTTCAAATTGAGATTTACGACGACAAGATAGAAATCTGGAATCCGGGAAGATTGCTGCCCGGAATAACCATTGAAGATTTATACAAGAAAGAGCACAAATCGGTGATAAGAAACAAGCTGATTGCTCAAGTGTTCTATGATATTGGATATATTGAAAAATATGGAAGTGGCACTATAAAAATAATAGAACTCTGCAAACGGCATGGAATCCCACCACCAGATTTCAGAGAAATTACTGGTGGTTTCTCAATTATTTTTAGAAAAGACATTTATAATGAGGAATATCTCCGCAATCTTGGTTTGAATGAAAGACAAATTAAGGCAGTGATGTATGTGAAAGAGAAGAATAGTATAAACCTATCATCGTTTAAGACTATAGTTCCTGAAGTTTCTGAGAAAACGCTATACCGCGATTTGCAAGAACTTGTAGGTAAAGGAATTTTGAAAGAATTAGGCGAGAAGAAAGGAAGAAGATATAAACTGTTATAATAGACATTTATCGGACATATCGGGCATATTTCAGACATTTATCAGACCTATCTTTGGTTTTTAGTTGGCGATTCTGGAGATTATCTGGCAATTATTTGGCGATTGATGAATCGACTCACAATTCTACCAATTGCCTTAATTGGCTAAGAATTGCCTAATAAAATTGACTAATGAGAGATAAAATGGTAATGAAAGTAATGATTGAGAAAAAAACAAAGAACGGTTTATGAACTGTTCCTGAAAATGCCAGAGTCACAAAAAAGGGGGAAAATGATGGTTGTTAAATCGTTTATTGAATCTGACTTTCCGGTTAAAGAAGTAAGTGGAGAATCCGCTCGGGAAAAAAATATCCGCCACGGACACATCTCCACTCTTCACATCTGGTGGGCAAGAAGACCTCTTGCTTCTTCTAGGGCTTCTATCTATGCCGCACTCACCCCTGAGGCGGAGAATGAAGAAGAAAGGCTAAAGAAATCTCAGTTCATTGGTGTTTTCACTCAAGAATATCAGAAATGGTGGGATAGTGGTAAAAAGGGGAAAGCTCCAAAGGTCATTTTACAGAATCATTGCTTAGCAAAATGGGAAAATTCACTGGCTGAAGGAATCATTAGAAAAGCAAGAGCGGAGATTTTAAAAGCCAATGGGGGTAAACCTCCTCGAGTCTTGGACCCCTTTGCTGGTGGAGGTGCAATCCCTCTTGAGGCTTTACGGTTAGGGTGTGAGACCTATGCCAGTGATTTAAACCCGGTGGCTGTGCTTATAGAAAAATGCACCTTGGAGTATCCCCAGAAATATGGAAAAGGAGAATCAGAGAAAAATACTCCTTCAAGAAGCGGTGGGAGGGACTCGCAAAATAATAAGCAACTTCACTCGGAGATTTTTGAGCAAGTGGCACTATTTCCTGATTCTCCGCCCTCAATTTCCAACCCCCTTCTCTATGATGTAAAAAAATGGGGCAACTGGGTTTTAGAAGAGGCCAAAAGAGAGATTGGTAGGTTCTACCCACCTGAGGCAGGGGGCGTAATTCCCGTGGGCTATATCTGGGCAAGGACTGTAAAATGCCAGAACCCTGTCTGCGGCGCTGAAATTCCCTTGGTGAGGCAAACCTGGCTGGCTAAAAAAGATAAAAAGAAAGTCGCTTATAAGTTAATTCCAAAGGGAAATAAAATTGAGTTTGAAATCAGGGAAGGAAAAGAGATAGACTTTGACTCGGAGGCAGGCACAGTCTCCAGAGCTAAAGTAGTTTGTCCTTGCTGTGGCTCGGGATTGAGTGATAAAGAAGTAAGAAAGCAATTTCAGGAAGGAAAAGCAGGAGAGAGGATGATTGCAGTTGTTTTGCATCATCCCGAAAGGCAGGGTAAAACCTATCGTTTAGCGACAGAAAAAGATTTAGAGATTTTCAGAGAGGCGGAAAAATATTTAGAAAAGAAAAGACAGGAATTATTTGATAAATGGGGATTTGACCCGGTGCCAGATGAACCGTTGCCACCAAAAGAAACTCTGGGTTTCAGGGTGCAAAGATATGGCATCTTAAAATGGGGCGACCTTTTTAACTCCCGCCAGAAATTGGCTCTCATTACTTTTGTAGAGAAAGTGAAAGAGGCGCATAAGGAGATGATTGAGGAAGGGTACGATGAAGAATATGCCAGGGCAGTGGTGAGTTACCTGGCTCTTGTTATAAGTCGCTGTTCTGATTTTGAAACTAATTTGTGCCGATGGCATCCGCAGTGGGAATTCATCCCTAATACTTTTGCACGACAGGCATTGCCTATGTCTTGGGATTATGGCGAACTAAATCTATTTTCTCCAGTTTTGACAGGGACACTTGAAAGTATGTTAAGGCAAATAATCAGAGTTATTGACGAGATTTGTAAAATAAATTGTTTTCCTGCTACCGTCACTCAAGCCTCTGCCACTTCTCTTCCCTACTCTGATAATTACTTTGATGCAGTCATCACTGACCCCCCATATTATGATAACGTCCCTTATTCTTATCTTTCTGATTTCTTTTATGTCTGGCTCAAGCGCACGATTGGAGATTTGTATCCCGATTTATTTGCTACACCACTCACCCCAAAATCAGAAGAGATTGTTGCTTATTCCCATTCCCACGGAGGTTTGGAAGGGGGAAAGAGGTTTTTTGAGGAGATGATTAGTAAAGCCTTTCAAGAGATTTATCGAGTTCTAAAACCCGAAGGTATTGCGGTTATTGTCTTTGCTCACAAGTCCACTGAAGCCTGGGAGACTATAATCAATGCTCTTTTAAATTCTGGTTTGTATCTCACCGCCTCCTGGCCTATTAACACCGAGATGAAAGCTCGTCTTCGGGCGCAGGAATCTGGAGCCCTTGCTTCTTCCATCTATATGGCTTGCCGTAAGCGTACCGAGGGCAAAACCGCTTACTTCAACGAAATCAAGCCCCAGATTGAGGCAAGAATTAAAGAAAAGCTGGACCAGTTCTGGAACGAAGGCATAGGAGGGAGCGATTTCTTTATTTCTGCTATTGGTCCGGCGATGGAGGTCTTTGGAAAATACGAAAGCGTGGAGAAACTGTCTGGTGAGAAAGTCACCGCTGCAGAACTCCTGGATTTTGTTCGTAAAACAGTGAGTGAATATGCTCTTACTAAAATTCTCAAAGACCCTCAGCTGGGAGGAATAGATGAGGAAACCAGGTTTTATCTTCTCTGGCGCTGGACCTATAACGGAGCAAAGGTGCCTTTTGATGATGCTCGAAAGCTGGCTCAGGCCATTGGTGTCGAAATCACAGAGCAGTGGGGAAATGGCTTCATCAAAAAAGATAAAGAGTTTATATCGGTGCTGGATGCTAAAGATAGAGGAAGGAAATTTCTGGAAAAGCTTACCAGCCCCTCATCCTGGACTTCTAACCCCCACCTTATTGATGTTCTCCATGCTTGTCTTCTGTGCTGGGAGCAAAATGACAGAAAGACGATATCTGAAATTCTCCAGATAACTGGAAACCATAACAATAACGCCTTCTGGCAGGTAGCACAGGCTATATCGGATGTTTTACCGGACGGAGATAAAGAAAAGCAGATGCTCCAGGGGTTCCTCTATGGAAGAGAAAGTTACGAAAAGGCTTATAATTATCAAAAGAAATTGTTTGAGGAGGGATAAAGATGACTTTACCATCCTGGTGGCAGGTAACCACGCCTCACCGAGACATAAGAGAAGGAAAGCTGAGCGAGGCTATTTTTGCTGCAGATTTAGATGATGTTTTTTATGGAAGAGCACCTTTGGAATATAGTGATGCCAGCACTTTTTTTCAGAAGACCTATATGACCCAGGGGTTAAAAAACCTTCTCAATAATGTTCTCTCCCGGTTGAGCGGAGGAAAAGGCGACCCGGTTATTCAGATTCAAACCCCCTTTGGCGGTGGTAAAACCCACGCCCTTCTTGCTCTTTACCACATAGTGAAAAATTATGACCAGGTTAAACATCTTTCTCTACTTTCTGAAATTCAATCTCCAATCCTTAAAGAAGCAAAGGTAGTGGTTTTTGTGGGGACGCACGCCGACCCGATAGGAGGAAGAACCATCTGGGGAGAAATTGCTCATCAACTTGGAGTTTATGAGAAGGTAAAAGAGCACGATGAGAAACGACGTAGCCCAGGAAAGGGAGTGCTATATGAAGTCTTAGGAGAAGAGCCAGTGCTTATTCTCGTGGATGAGCTGGTAGAGTATGCGGTTAAAGCAAAAGACTTTGCCGACCAGATTTCTGTTTTCTCTCAGGAGCTAACCGAGGCGGTTAAGTCCAAACCTAATGCTTGTCTCGTTTCTACGCTTCCTTCCAGCGCTCCTTATGGTGAGGCAGGTGAGCGGGCGCTTAACGAGCTACAAAGGATATACGGAAGAGTTGAGACTGTTTATACACCGGTAGAGGGTATCGAGATTTACGAAGTTATACGTAAGAGATTGTTCGAAGATTTTGGAGATGAGAAAACCAGAAAAGAAGTGGCTCAAAGTTATTTTGAGCTGTATCAGAAATTAGGACCAGACGCGCCCTCAGAAGTAAGAGAAATAGAATATCGAGACCGGATAGAACACGCTTATCCCTTTCATCCTGAACTTGTCGATGTTCTCTATGAGCGATGGGGCTCTTATTCCACTTTCCAGAGGACCAGAGGAGCCTTGAGGCTTTTAGCAGAAGTTGTCGCCGACCTTTATAAACGCCAGATACCATCTCCCCTGATACAATCTTCTCTCGTAAACCTGGAAAACCAGGCTATAAGAAGAGAGTTTATCAAGCATATCGGGAATGAATACGATAGCGTAATTGCTGCAGATATAGCAGGGAAGAATGCCAAAGCCCCTAAAATAGACCGGGAGATGGGTAGTGAATATGAAAAATATGGGATTGCTACCGGCATAGCTACGAGTGTCTTTCTCTATTCTTTTAGCGGAGCAGAAAAGAAAGAGACTACTTTGCCCAGAATCCGGGTGGCTCTTTTGAGAGAGGGTATCCCATCCACTATTGTAAGCGATGCAATTGGCAAATTAGAAGAGGAGCTCTGGTATTTTCACTCTGAAGGAAAACAATACGCTTTTCGTAACCAGCCTAACTTGAACCGGGTGATAATGGATAGAGAAGAGACCATCTCAGAAAGTAGAGTTCGGGAAAAACTCCAGGATAGCATCCAGAGATATGCGGGCAATGCTTTAGAAGTTTATCTCTGGCCCGAAAGTGCATCAGATATCCCCGACAATAAAAACCTCAAGCTAGCTATTCTCGCTCCGGAGTTTTCTTATAATCCAGGGTCATCTGCTGCAGAGCAATCAGGGAAAGTAAATCAGCTGGTATCGGAGCTTTTGGAAAAAGCGGGAACAGGCTTTAGAGTGTATAAAAATACGCTCTTCATTCTGGCAATGGATGATGCTCAGTATTCTACCCTTTACAAATCTCTAAAGCGTCTTCTGGCTATCTCCGAGGTTCACAACGACAGAGGACTTCTGGAATCACTTACTAAAGAAAGTCAGAATGAGCTGAAGAAGAAATTAAATGATGCCGAGAAAGAAATACCGTTTAGAATTCTCAATGCCTACAGACATCTGGCGCTATTAGAGGAGAAAGGTTGGGCTTGGAAAGACCTGGGTATCCCTATAGTGGGAACGAGCGTTACTATTTCAGAAAGAGTTAAACAGCATCTCAAAGACCAGGAAAGGATTCTTTCTCGCCTCACTCCCAAATACATAATCGATAGAACCTTTGCCGGGGATGAAAATGAAAAAGAAGCGCGAGATATTTATGAACTTTTCCTGAAAACCCCCGGGATGCCTATCTTAGAAGACGAGAGAGTTCTATTAGATGCCCTAAGAGAAGGAGTGAGGAGTGGCTTTCTTGGTATTAGAGAAGGGCAGAAAGTTTACTACAGCGAAGACGTTAGCCCGACGATGGACTCTATAGTTTTACGTAGCGAAGTAGCAAAGGAAATAAAAGAGAAAGAAAAGAGGAAGGAAGAGGAAGAAAAAGAAAAGGAAGAAATGAGAGAGAGCTGGGGCTGGAAAGTAAAAGAAAGGCCTGAAGAAGGAAAGGGAGAAGTAGCCGGGAAAGAAGAAGGAGAAGAGCCCAGAAAAAGTGGTGCCGTTGCGAAATTGACTTTAAGAGCGAAAATCCCCTGGGATAAACTCTCTTCTGTAGTAGGTGGTGTAGTCCGGCCATTAAAAGAAAAAGGGCTTCCTCCAGAAATTACCATCGAGATAAAGGCAAAATCTCAGGAAGGTTTTGATAAAACCACGTTGGAGAGCAAAGTAAAAGAGACTCTCAAGCAGATAGGTGCAGAAATTGAAGAGTGGAGAGAAGAGTAAGCATAGTAATAGCCTGATATACTTCAGGCATTGCCTTGTATCTCTGGAGCCTGCCTTAATTTCTCTGTACCGGGTATCAGATGCAGGCTCTCAAAAAGGTCAATTTATGGCTTATTGGTAATATAAATTATAATTTGTGCGCCTCCACACAATTTCGCAGAGCCCCAGGGCTCTTGCAAAGTATAGATTCTTGTGTTATATTTCCTCTATTAGTTAAAATCATAAAAGCGAGGAAAGGGAGTAGTAGGCATTTTCTCTGGTTACAGAGAGTCTGCAAAAGCTGGGAGCAGATACCGGAAGGTGCTGAATCTCGCCCTGGAGTGGTTGGCTGAAAGTGGAGTAAGCAACCCGGGATTCTCCGTTAAGAGGAAAGAGTGACTTGCCAAGGCAAGTAAAAAGGGTGGTACCGCGGGGAAATACCCCTCGTCCCTCGAGGGACGAGGGGTATTTTATTATCATGATCATTTATTGAGGGAGGAAGCTTATGAGAAGTGAAATAGTTAAAGAAGGTCCAGATCGGTGTCCTCACCGTTCTTTATTTTTTGCTACCGGTCTTACTCGAGAATCTTTAAATAGACCTTTGATTGGGATTGCCAGTTCTTTTTCTGATTTAGTTCCTGGGCATATCCATATGCGAGAACTGGAGAGATTTATAGAGCGGGGAGTAGAAGCAGGAGGAGGAACTCCTTTTGTTTTTGGTCTTCCAGCTATATGTGATGGCATTGCTATGGGACATGAAGGGATGAGGTTTTCTCTTCCCAGTCGAGATGTAATTGCTGACGGAGTAGAAGCAGTAGCTCAGGGGCACGCCCTCGATGGGTTGGTTCTTTTAACCAATTGCGATAAAATAACTCCTGGTATGCTTTTAGCTGCTGCTCGTTTAAATCTTCCCACTATAGTCGTGACTGGTGGTCCTATGCTTTCTGGAGTTTACCGGGGAAGAAGACTTTCCTTTGTCCGGGATACTTTTGAAGCTGCTGGAAAATATCATAAGGGAGAAATTAGCTTAGAAGAATTAGAAGCATTAGAGATGGAAGCTTGCCCGGGAGCGGGCTCTTGCCAGGGTTTATACACCGCTAATACCATGGCCTGCCTTACGGAAACTATGGGATTGAGTTTACCTGGATGCGCTACTGCTCTTGCTATATCAGCTCAAAAAAGAAGAATTGCCTATGAAAGTGGGAAAAGAATTGTGGAATTGGTAAAAGAAAATATATCTGCCCGCCAGATTCTTAATGAAAAATCTCTGCGCAATGCTATAAAGATGGATTTATCCTTAGGAGGCTCAACTAATACGGTCCTCCATATTTTAGCTTTAGCTCAAGAGCTGCAAGCTTCTTCTATTTCTCTTACTACTTTTGATGAGCTATCCCGGAAAATACCCCATCTTGTGATGCTCCGACCAGCAGGGGAGCTTTTCTTAGAAGACCTCCATTTTGCCGGAGGCATTCCGGCGGTAGAAAAAACCTTAGGAGAACTCTTAGAAGATAATCTCACGGTTTCGGGGAAAACGGTGAGAGAAATTCAAAAAGGAGTAGAAGAGACAGATGTAGATAGAGAAGTAATCCGCACCTTAGATAATCCCCACTCTCCGGAAGGAGGGATAGCGGTGCTTTACGGCTCCTTAGCCCCCGATGGAGCAGTGGTAAAACAATCGGCGGTAGAGCGAGAGATGATGGTATTTCGAGGGAAAGCCATCTGCTTTAATAGTGAAGAAGAAGCTATGGAAGCTATTACTAACCAGAAAGTATCCCCGGGTTCGGTGGTGGTCATCCGTTTTGAAGGACCGAAAGGTGGACCGGGAATGCGAGAAATGTTGGCTCCTACTTCTGCTGTTGTGGGTATGGGCCTGAGTAAAACAGTAGCTTTAATCACTGATGGCCGTTTTTCCGGAGGGACTCGAGGTCCGTGTATCGGACATATTTCTCCCGAGGCTTTTGAAGGAGGTCCCATAGCCTTGATTCGGGAAGGTGATGAAATTTTCATTGATATTCCTCACCGCCAGATAGAGCTTCTAGTAGATAAAGAAGAGTTAGAGAGAAGAAGTAAAGACTTTACTCCCCCTCTTCCTAAATATCAAACCGGGCTCCTGGGGCGCTATATTAAACTTGCTCGTCCCACTTCTCAGGGAGCAAGTATGGAATAAGGAGAGTGATGAAGTTGAAAATGAGAGGAGCTCAAATATTAATCGAGCTTTTGAAAAGAGAAGGAGTAGAAGTAATATTCGGTTATCCAGGAGGAGCAGTGATTGATATCTACGATGCCTTGATGGATGATAAAGATATCACTCATATCTTAGTAAGACATGAGCAAGGAGCAGCTCATGCTGCTGATGGTTATGCTCGCACTACAGGTAAAGTAGGAGTGTGTATGGCCACTTCAGGCCCGGGGGCTACTAATTTAGTGACCGGCCTGGCCAATGCCTATATGGATTCAGTGCCTCTTGTGGCTATTACGGGACAGGTGGCCACCAGCCTCATAGGTAAAGATGCTTTTCAAGAGGCGGATACTACCGGAATAACTATGCCTATCACTAAACATAATTTTTTGATAACCAGTCTGGAAGAACTTCCCACCGTTGTTCGCCAAGCTTTTTATATTGCCTCTACTGGAAGACCAGGACCTGTGGTTATTGACCTACCCAAAGATATTCAGCAGCAGGAAGGAGAATTCGTTTTCCCTGAAAAAGTTAAAATCACTGGCTACCGACCCACTTATCGGGGACACATTAACCAGATTAAAGTAGCTGCTCAGGCTATTCGGGAAGCAGAAAGACCTGTCTTAATCGCTGGAGGAGGGATAATATCTTCCGGAGCATCAGAGGTGCTTTTGAAATTAGCAGAAAAGGCAGATATCCCGGTTACTCATACTCTGATGGGAAAAGGAGCTTTTCCGGAAAGCCATCCTCTTTCTTTAGGGATGTTGGGAATGCATGGAACTTACTGGGCTAATAAAGCAGTGATGAATTGTGACCTTTTAATTGCTATAGGTATGCGCTTTGACGACCGGGTAACAGGGAATCTGGCTACTTTTGCTCCTCGAGCCCAGGTAATCCACATTGATATTGACCCAGCAGAGATAGGGAAAAACGTTAGGCCTTCTATTCCCATTGTGGGCGATGCCAAGATGGTGCTCGCGGAATTAGAAAAGCATGTAGAAGAAAAAAAACATCCTATTTGGAGAGAAAATATAGAAGAATGGAAAAAAGAATATACTCCTCAAGCAAAAGAAGGGCTTTCTCCCCGTCGGGCGATAGAGAAAATTTATGAGCTCACCCGTGGTGATAACCCAATAGTAGTTACCGATGTCGGACAGCACCAGATGTGGGCAGCCCAAATATACCGTTGCGAAACACCTCGCCAGTGGGCCAGTTCAGGGGGCTTGGGAACAATGGGTTATGGTTTGCCTGCTTCTGTAGGCGCTCAAGTGGGTAACCCTGACCGTTTGGTGGTTTTAATCAGCGGAGATGGGAGCATTTTTATGAAAATCCAGGAGTTGGTTACTGCAGTTAATTATTGTTTGCCCATCAAAATTTTCGTCATTAATAATTCTTATTTGGGTATGGTTCGGCAATGGCAGGGTTGTCTCTATGGAGGGCGTTACTCCTGTACCAAGCTTCAAAACCCTGATTTGGTCAGTTTAGTTCGGGCTTTCGGAGGCGAAGGTTTTAGAGTAGAGAAGGAGGAAGAGCTGGAGGAAGCAATATCTAAGGCTTTAGAAGTAAAAGATAAACCGGTATTGGTAGATTGTAGAGTAGTAGAGGAAGAAGATGTTTTGCCATTCGTCCCTCCTGGAAAGTCACTAGAAGAGATGATTCTGGAATAACAAGAAGGAGGTTGCCCAGTGGAGCATATCATTTCAGTTTTGGTAGAAAATAAGCCCCGTGTTTTGGCCCGGGTTTCTTCTCTTTTTGCTCGGCGAGGATATAACATAGAAAGCTTAGCCGTAGGTCCTACTCATGACTCTACCATTTCTCGTATCACTTTAGTAGTAAAAGGAAACGCTGACACTCTGGAACAAATAACTAAGCAACTGTATAAACTAATTGAGGTCATAAAAGTGGGAGATTTCACTCAAACTAATTATGTAGACCGGGAATTAGCTCTGATTAAAGTGAATGCTCCCTCGGAGGTCAGAGGGGAAATAGTGCAAACAGTGGAGATATTCCGAGCTCGAGTAATAGATGTGGAAGAAAAGAGCTTAATTGTAGAGGTAACTGGTACTCCGGATAAAATCGATGCCTTAGAGCAGCTATTGCGTAAATATGGCATTATAGAGATGACCCGAACCGGACGGATTGCCCTGGCTCGAGGAAGCCAATCTTTACAGGAAAAATAATTAACAAAATAAAAGGGAGGTTTTATTATGAGCAAAGTATATCACGATGAGGACGCTAATCTTCAGGTTTTGCAAGGTAAGACGATTGCCATAATTGGTTTTGGAAGTCAAGGAAGCGCTCAAGCTCAAAATTTAAGAGATAGTGGATTAAATGTTATAGTATCAGATTTACCCGGAACTCCCGGTTTTGAAAAAGCTCGCCATGCTGGATTTTCTCCTGTGAGTGCTGCTGAAGCGGCTCAAAAAGGAGACGTAATTCAAATGCTGGCCCCCGACCAATATCAGGCCAGTATTTATAAAGAATCGGTAGCTCAATACCTTAAAGCTGGAAAAGTGTTGATGTTTTCTCATGGCTTCAATATTCATTACCATCAAATCATTCCCCCTCAAGATGTGGATGTAATTATGGTGGCTCCCAAAGGGCCGGGAGATTTAGTAAGAAGAATGTATCAGGAAGGAAAGGGAGTTCCTTCTCTCATCGCTGTCTATCAAAACGCGAGTGGTAAGGCCAAAGACATAGCTCTGGCTTATGCCCGGGGGATTGGAGCAACCCGAGCCGGGGTTTTAGAAACCACTTTCCAGGAGGAAACTGAAACTGACCTGTTTGGGGAACAAGCAGTGCTCTGTGGGGGATTGACTGCTTTAATTAAAGCTGGTTTTGAAACTTTAGTAGAAGCTGGATATCAACCTGAAGCAGCTTACTTTGAGTGCTTGCACGAGATGAAGTTAATTGTGGATTTGGTATATGAAGGAGGACTCACCAATATGCGCCAAGTGGTAAGTGATACCGCTGAATATGGTGACCTTACCCGAGGTCCTCGAGTGATTAATGATCAAGTTAAGGAAGAAATGAAGAAAATCTTAGGTGAGATTCAAGATGGAAGTTTTGCTCGGGAATGGATTCTGGAAAATCAAGCCAATCGACCAGTGTATTATGCTCTGCGAAACAAAGATATTCAACATCCCATCGAGAAAGTGGGGAAGACCTTGCGAGACATGATGCCCTGGCTCAAAAAATGAGGGGGTAGGATAATGAGAAATATCCGGATTTTTGATACTACCCTGCGAGACGGGGAGCAATCCCCGGGGGTAAGCCTTAATCCTCAAGAAAAATTGGAAATAGCAAAGCAGTTAGCTCAACTGAACGTAGACGTTATAGAGGCGGGCTTCCCCATCGCCTCTCCGGGGGATGCTGAAGGAGTAAAATTAATCGCTCAGCAGGTAAAAGGACCGGCCATATGTGCTCTGGCTCGATGCAAAGAAAAAGATATCGAAGTAGCGGGAGAAGCAGTAAAATATGCTGAACGACCGGTTATTCATGTGTTTTTAGCTACTTCTGATATTCATCTCCAGCACAAACTGCATCTTACCAGAGAAGAGGCTTTAGAGGAAGCAGTTTGGGCGGTTAAAAAAGCTCGAAATTATACCAATGAGGTGGAATTTTCTGCTGAAGATGCCACTCGCACTGATTGGCAGTATCTCTCTCAGATTTATGCTGCCGTGATTGAAGCGGGAGCCACAACTCTCAATATTCCCGATACTGTGGGCTACACTATCCCTGAGGAAATGAAAGAGCTAATCCTTTATCTTTTAGAACACACCCCGGGTATGGACAAAGTGGGGGTGAGCGTCCACTGTCACAATGACTTAGGACTAGCTACTGCTAATTCTTTAGCGGCGATTTCTGCTGGTGCTACTCAGATAGAGTGCACCATAAATGGTATTGGAGAAAGAGCTGGGAATGCTGCCTTAGAAGAGATAGCTATGGCCTTGTATGTGCGGCAAGATCGCTTCCAAGCTCAAACTTCTCTTAACTTGCAGGAAATATATCGCACTAGCCGCTTGGTGAGTAGGCTCACCGGGATGCTCGTGCAACCCAACAAAGCCATAGTGGGACAGAATGCTTTTGCTCATGAGGCCGGTATTCACCAGGATGGAGTGCTTAAAGATAAATTGACTTACGAGATAATGGATGCTCAGCTCATCGGTAGAGAAGAGAGAGTACTGGTGCTGGGAAAACACTCCGGTCGCCATGCTTTTGCTAAGAAATTAGAAGATTTAGGGTATCAGCTTTCCGAAGAAGAGCTCAATCAAGCTTTTCAGCGTTTTAAACAGTTAGCTGACCAGAAAAAAGAAATTACCGAGGCCGATCTCAAGGCTATCGTTTCTGAAGAGGTATCTCGACCAGAGGAAATGTATCGCCTGGATTTTGTGCATGTTTGCTCGGGGAATAACATTTTACCCACCGCTACTGTGAGACTAGTTAGGGAAGATGGAGAAATATTAGAGGGGGTATCCACCGGAGTGGGTCCAGTAGATGCGGCTTACAAAGCCATAAGCAAAATGCTAGATATTTCTCCCAATTTAGTTAATTACACTTTGCAATCTATCACCGGAGGAACGGAAGCGTTGGGAGAAGTAATCGTGAGAATAATAGGAGAAGACCAGGAATATGTAGGAAGAGGGTCTAATCAGGATGTGGTGGTAGCCAGTGTTTTAGCTTATCTTGCGGCTATAAATCGAATGGCTCAAAAGAAGAAGAAAATCAACCCTCAAAAAGATTATAAGGAGAACTAAAATGGGTATGACCATAACCGAGAAAATCATAGCTGCTCACGCTCAAAAAGAAAAAGTAGCTCCTGGAGAACTGGTGCAGGTAAAAGTTGATCTGGCTTTAGCCAACGATATCACTGCTCCTCTGGGCATCAAGGAACTGGAAAAACAGAAAATTGACCGAATCTTTGACCCTGATAGAGTAGTTTTGGTTGCCGACCACAACACTCCTTGCAAAGATATTGCTTCGGCCCAAAATGTAAAGTTGATGCGAGACTTCGCTCGAAAATATGGTATATCTCACTTTTTTGAGGGAGGAAAGGTAGGAATAGAACATGTGCTGCTCCCTGAACAAGGTCTGATAGTTCCCGGAGATTTAGTAATTGGAGCCGACTCTCATACCTGTACCTATGGAGCACTGGGAGCATTTTCTACCGGAATGGGAAGCACCGATATCGCCGCCAGCTGGGTGCTGGGAGAAACCTGGTTGCGAGTTCCAGAATCTATCCTTTTCCTTTATGAGGGGAAAAGAAAACCGTTTGTGACCGGAAAAGACCTCATTCTCTTCACTATAGGAAAAATTGGGGTAGATGGAGCAAGATATTGTGCTATGGAGTTCAAAGGTTCGGTGATATCGGAGCTATCCTTAGATGAGCGCTTTACTATGGCTAATATGGCGGTAGAAGCCGGAGCAAAAAACGGGATAATGGAAGCTGATAGTAAGGTTCTCAGCTACGTTTCCGAGAGAGCCTCTCGCCCTTGTGTGGTTTACCAATCCGACCCCGATGCTCAATGGAGAGAAATAATAGAGATTGACGTTTCTCCTCTCGAGCCCCAGGTGGCCTTTCCTCATTTACCCAGTAATACTCATTCCGTTTATTCTATTCCTGAAATAGAAATCGACCAGGTAGTTATCGGCTCTTGCACCAATGGCCGTATGGAAGATTTGAGAATGGCAGCGCAAGTGCTAAAAGGCCGGGAAGTCAACCCCCGAGTGAGGCTCTTGATTTTCCCGGGAACTCCTGCGGTGTTAAAGCAAGCCGAAAAAGAGGGATTGCTGCGTATTTTCTTAGAAGCAGGGGGAATAATTGCTCCTCCTTCTTGTGGACCGTGTCTCGGGGGACACCTGGGGGTTTTAGCCGAAGGAGAAAAATGTGTATCTACCACCAACCGAAACTTCTTAGGAAGAATGGGACATATAAAGAGCGAAGTTTATCTTGCTAACCCCTATATAGCAGCGAGCTCCGCTATTGCCGGATACATTGCTGCTCCGGATCAAATCTAAGACGAGGTGACAAAATGATAATAAGTGGAAAAGCCCTGAAATATGGGGATAACATAGATACCGATGTTATAATCCCGGCTTGCTATCTCACATCTACTGACCCTGCGGAGTTAGCTCAACATTGCTTAGAAGGTTTAGACCCCACCTTCTCCGAGAAAGCTTCCTCTGCTGGCATTTTAGTAGCAGGAAAAAATTTTGGTTGTGGATCTTCCCGCGAACATGCTCCTTTGGCTATTAAAGCATCAGGAGTGAAGGCAGTCATTGCTGCTTCTTTTGCTCGCATTTTTTATCGCAATGCTATAAATATTGGTCTACCCATATTAGAATCAGAAGAAGCAGCAGAAAAAATTAAAGAAGGAGACCAACTGGAAATCGACCTGGATAAAGGAGAAATCAAGGACTTAACCAGCGGGGAGACTTTCCCAGTCAACCCCTTTCCCCCTTTCTTGCAAGAGATAATAGAGCGGGGAGGATTGATGAATTTAGTAAAAGAAAGAGTTGAATCTCACTAATTTTTTAAGCTGGTAATGGGAGCAGGGACTCTTCCTCCCCGAGAGATAAAATTTTTGCTCTGGAAGGGATTGACTTCCATAACTACTGTTTCTCCTAAGAGTCCCCCCCATACCACTTTATCGCCGGGTTTCTTATCTGGAACCGGTATTATTCGCACTCCTACAGTCTTGTTGTTTATTACTCCAATAGCTATTTCATCTCCTATAATAGCCGAAATGGTCTCTTTAGATACCTCACCAGGGATGGCAATCATATCTAAACCTACTGAGCAAACACTGGTCATAGCTTCCAACTTTTCTAATTTCAGCGCTCCTACCTTTACTGATTCGGTCATCTCCGCATCTTCGCTCACGGGAATAAAAGCTCCACTTAACCCTCCCACTGAAGAAGAAGCCATAGCGCCTCCTTTTTTACAAGCATCAGTTAAAAGTGCTAAAGCCAAAGTGGAACCCCAGGCTCCACATTTTTCTAATCCCATTTCTTCTAAAATCTCCGCTACGCTATCTCCCACCCGGGGTGTGGGAGCCAGAGATAAATCTACAATTCCGAAAGGTACTCCCAGCTTTTGAGCTATTTCTTTACCTATCAACTCTCCTACTCTTGTGATTTTAAAAGCGGTCCTTTTTACTACTTCAGCTATTTCTCCCAAATCCGCTTTGGGTTTTCTGCGGATGGCTTCTTTGATAACTCCTGGGCCGCTTACCCCTACATTCAAGGCCGCATCTGCTTCTCCCGGTCCATGGAAAGCTCCAGCCATAAAAGGATTGTCTTCTGGGGCGTTAGCAAAAATCACTAATTTGGCACAGCCTATTCCTCCTTCTTGAGCGGTTAAAAGAGAGGTTTCTTTGATTATCTCTCCCATCTTTAAAATGGCATCTACGTTTATTCCACTACGGCTGGAAGCTAAATTTACCGAACCACAGATTCTTTGAGTTTGAGAAAGAACAAGAGGTAGAGAATTTAGGAGCAATAAGTCTCCCGGGGTAAACCCTTTGGGAACTAAAGCGGTAAATCCTCCTATAAAATCAACTTGAAGCTCTCGGGCTAAATCATCTAATCTTTGGGCTAAAGCTACAACTTCTTCTTTTCTTTCTCTACCATTTAAGAGAAAAGATGCTGGAGAAATAGCTATTCGTCGGTTTACTATAGGAATCCCATACTTGACAAAGGTCTCCTCTACCACCTTATGAAAAGGAGAAGATAAGTAACGGATTTTTTCTACTACTTTTTCTATAGTAGAAGAAAAGTCGCCAGAGCGACAATCTAAGAGATTAATCCCCAAAGTTACTGTTCTCACGTCTAAATTCTCTATCTCTAGCATGCGTAAAGTTTCTAAAATTTCTGAGCGATCAAAAAGCATTTTTTCACCTCAAATCCGATGCATAGCCCGAAAGATACTGGCGTGCTGCATATAAACTGTGACTCCAATTTCTTCTCCCTTTTGGATGAGATCCCGATGTAATTCGGTAAGGCTCACCGGGCATTGGGATATGTCTCCCACCAAAATCATAGTGAAATACTCTCCTAATATTTTTTGGGTGATATCTTCGATGTTTACCTCGCGCTCAGCAAGGCAAGAAGTAATAGCAGCAATAATTCCTATTTTATCTTTGCCCACCACAGTGATAACTACTTTGTTTTCTGTACTACCTTCTTCTTCTAATTCATGAAAAGGAATATCGTCCATATTCTTCTTTGCCACCTTTTTTAATTTTTTCGCTGAAAATATGAGCCTGGCGAACAGGCTCAGGTAAACGATACTTAGTAGTTACTAATAGCGTCCAACGTCTCGCATTTTCTAAATCAATTTTATTACCGGGAGAAACAAAGACTGGTTTTACTTTTTCTTTAGTCCGTAACGCCATCCCCACTTTTTTTCCCTGGTATTCTATCCAGGAAAAAGAGCCCTGTTTTTTGGGAGGCTCTTCGAAATTACCCACTAAGTTACTTTTAGCTACTCCCACGGAAACTAATCCAAATAGAATGCCTAAGTGAGTGGCTAAACCTACTCCCCGGGGGTGAGCGATACCTTGTCCATCAAAGAAAAAAATCTGAGGTTGAGAATCCAAAAAAGAGAGAGCTTTCTCAATGGCGGGACCTTCTCGAAAGGATAGAAAACCTGGTATATAAGGAAAAGAAGGAGAAGCTTTCCCCCAAGACACTTCTCTTACTCTCAAAGAGGGAAAATCTAAGACTACCACTGCTGCCAAAGCTTCTTTTTCGGCATTGTAGGAGACATCTATTCCTGCTATTAAATCAATATCTCTATCTTGATAAGGAAAGTCAAAAGATAATAGAGTTTGTAACTTCTCTTGTATCTTCTTTGCTTCTTTTATATCTACAACATAGGGGAAATCGAACAGTTTATTCATAAAAAACATTTTAAATCAAAGAAGAAAAAAGAGAAAGATGATAAACTAAACTTTCAAGAGCGGGTTATTTCTAATTCTATGGTTTTAGTGAGAATATCGCTATAATTAAAGGAAGCTCTCTGACTTGAACCATCTACATTGGTTATCAAAGTAAAAAAGAAAGGATAAGCTTTTTCTATAACTCCCTTTTTAGTTATTGTTTTCTTTCTTCCTTTGTTGACTTCAATAACTACTTCTTCCCCCACAATAGAAGCGACCCATTCTTTGATTTGCTCAAGATCCTGAACTACCAAAGAACATCATTCCCTAAAAAATTTTCCACTATTATACATCAAAAAAGAGTAAAAAGCAAATTTTCTAATCTGTTGCCGAATCACTCCTTTATCTATGTTTAGACTTAGTTATAGATTTTCCATAACTCCTTTGACCTCTTCTAATTTTAACCCCCGAGGAGGTTATGCCGAATTTTGTTAGTAATTGAGTTTTCACACCTGGAAATGGCTCACTGTTACCTGGAGTTCTTGTGCTATCTGGGCTAAGGATTCCACAGCTGAGGTAATTTCCTCCAGCGATGCACTCTGTTCTTCCGTAGAGGCAGAAACCTGTTGCGAAGAAGCAGCATTTTCTTCCGCCACCGCGACTATAGAGTTTACTCGCTCTGTCGCCTCTTGAATAGAGGAATTGATTTCTTCCACTGCCTGGGCTACCTCATTAGTAGCAATATTGGTCTCTTCTTGGGTAGATAAAAGGTCTTTTTGTGCTTTCTCTAGAACTTGAGAAGAAGAGGCGATTTGGTTAATATTCTCAACAACTCCTTGAATAGTATTGAAAATCTGGGAAAAGCTCTGGGCTACAGTTTCTCCCTTACTGGTCCCTTCTTTTACCTCTTCTTGAGCTCTCTCCATATTTTTGACTGTCAGGTGGGTATCTCTTTGAATCTCTCCAATGAGCCCGGCAATCTGTTGGGCTGCTTGAGCTGAGCCTTCAGCTAAATCTCGTACTTCATTGGCTACTACAGCAAATCCCCGCCCTGCTTCTCCTGCTCTAGCAGCTTCAATTGCTGCATTTAGAGCTAGGAGATTGGTTTGTTCGGTGATTTCCGTAATCACATCTACGATTTTACCAATCTCTTTCGAACGTCCCTCTAAGGCGGCAATACTTTCTGCCACTTCCTGAGTCACCCGAGATATAGCAGTGATGCCCTCCATGAGAAGACGAAGAAGTTCTTGACCTTTTTGAGCTTCCTCTCCAGCTTGAGCTCCTGATTGGGTTGCTTTTTTGATTTCTTCTTGAATACGCTCTAGTGCTGCGGCGTTTTCCCTCAACCGCTCTCTCATTACTGTGTCGAGGCGCTTCACATTTTCCTGAGTTTTATCCCGGATATTTTGAGCCATCTTGTTGATTCCCTCTACATTCTCGCTCAAATATTGTAAGTCTTCTTCTTGACGAGTGGAGCCTTCTGCTACCTGAGTCATAGTTTTGGCAATCTCTTGAGTAGCTTTAGAAACTTCTTCTACTGAGGAAGATAGGTTTCTGGAAGAAGAAGCCAGATGAGAAGAAACACCAATAACATTTTGCACCACTTCCCGCCATTTCTCAGCCATACTTTTCAGAGCTCTACCTAAGAAACCTAACTCGTCTTGGCGATGCAGGAGGTGATTTGAAATTTCTACTGAGAGGTTCCCTTCTCTTAGAAGTTCGGCTTGTTTTGTGGCTACTTGAATAGGATGGGAGATAGAATTACCTAAGAGAAAGATAATAAGAAGACTTACAGCTAATATCGCTATGGCAAATACGATTATCGTCTGCGAGGTACCAGCTACCCCGCTTGAGACTATATTTTCTACCTCATCAGTCGGCACACCGATAAAGAGAATTCCCACCACTTCCCCATTATTCACAATAGGGTCATAGGCAGTATAATAATTTACTCCTAAAATTTTTGCTTTGCCTATATACAAATTTTTCGCCATCACTGGCTCATAGGCCGCACTATCAGTACCCAGCATAGTTCCTACTGCTCGATTTCCGTCTGCAGTTTTAATACTGGTAGTGATTCTTCTAAAGTCATTTCCTTCTCTTACAAATACGGTTGCTACAACACCTAGTTTATGGGTTATCTCATCTACCATATCGTGTCTGCCTTCAAGAGATGTGCCGTCTTTATCTACTAAAGTGCCATTTACCATTTTTATCTCTCCAAAATATTTTTCGACAAATAAGTGCGCCGAATTTATATCACCTTGTAGTTTCATCAATAAACTGTGTTCCATCACGTTCTCAGCTACTTCTCTTAAAGAAGGTGTTATGTAAACAAAAATTAACAGCATAAACAATATGAGTGGTATCAAGCTTATGGCAATCAGTTTAGACCTGATACTCATTTTCATAAACTATTTCCTCCTTTTCTTTTGGAAATCTATTTTGTAGTGCATCTCGGGAAGTCTTAAAATTAAATCTTAAATAATTCAGAAAATTAAAATCTCTACTGAAGGTTTATAGAGCGACTTCATATTTTAACTACTTCCAATTGATAAATTTTATTGCCAAACACTACTCCTATCGGAAAAAGGCCAAAAAATGAAGAAAAACAAATATTATTCTAGAATATCAACCTTTTCGAGTAGTGTTTGAAAAGGAAAGGGATAAAAGAAGTTTTTGGTTATTGGTATTATGATAAAATATAAATGGAGGAGGTGATAAAGTTGAAAATTCGTTGGTTTGGGCATTCTTTCTTTTTAGTTACAAGTGGAGATCAAAAAATAGTTTTTGACCCTTTTGATGCTACTGTGGGTTATCCTTTACCTCAGGTAGAGGCAGATTTAGTTATAGTAAGCCATGACCATTTTGATCACAATAACGTCTCTTTAATAAAGGGGCATCCTGAAGTAATCAAAGAGCCAGGAGTTTATGAGAAAGATGGGATTAAAATAAAAGTTTTTTCTACTTTCCATGACGAGGTGGGAGGGAAAAAACGAGGAAAAAACAATGTTTCTCGGTTGGAGCTAGAGAGTATGTCTTTGATTCATGCTGGAGATTTAGGAATGATACCTTCGGATGAGGAGCTCTCTTCCTGGAAACCGGTAGATGTTTTGTTGCTTCCTATAGGTGGGATTTTCACTATTGATGCTCGAGAGGCTCAAAAGTTGGTTTCTAAACTTTCTCCTCGTATCGTAATACCAATGCATTATCGAACTAAATATACTCAGATGGAAATCAGCCCTGTAGAACCCTTTCTGCGTGGTTTTAAAGAGGTGAGAAAGCTGGGTAGTTCTGAAACAGAAGTTACTAGGGAAAATCTTCCTGTTAATTTGGAAGTGTGGGTTTTAGAAATTTAAATTTATGTTATAATGATTAGCTAAAATATAATTTGATTAATTTATTCTAGTACAGAAATATTATCGGGCAAATTACAAAAATTGAGGGAGGTGGTTTCGCTCCCTCAATTTTTGTGTTGAAATTTGTATTGTGGGGTTGTTATTTGGTAAGGGGATAGTATATTCTTTGTTCAAGAGAGGGTGAAAATGGTCACGGTATCGGTTTGCGTAGGTAGTTCGTGTCATTTAAAAGGGGCTTATGAGATTATAAAAACTTGTGAAGAGTTGATTGATGAGTTAGAACTCAAAGATCAAATAGAGCTAAGAGGTAACTTTTGTTTAGGAAGATGTACCGAGGATGGAGTTACGGTGATGGTAGATGATGAGATACTCAGCGGAGTGTCTCCTCAAAATTTTAAAGAAATTTTTGAGGATAAGGTTTTGAAAAAGCTGAGAGAAGGTGGTGCTAATGGGAGTACTTAGCACCATTGAAGCCCGATGTCGAGATTGTTATAAGTGCATACGTAATTGTCCAGTAAAGGCTATTCGGGTAAGCTTGGGACATGCTGAAGTTGTAGATGAGAGATGTATAAAGGATGGACGCTGCGTTTTAGTTTGCCCTCAAGATGCTAAAAAAATTCAGAATGATCTCCCTCGAGTTCAAGAACTACTTCAGGGAGAAGACCCGGTAGTGGTTAGTTTAGCTCCTTCTTTTGTAGCTGCATTTTCAGAAGGAACGGAAGGACAAGTAGTAGCAGCTTTGAAAAAATTGGGTTTTCGGGAAGTGCGAGAAACGGCAGAAGGGGCGGAATGGGTAGCTAAAGAACATGCTCGACTTTTGAGTGAGGGGAGAAAAAATATTATTTCTAGTTCTTGTCCGGCTATTAATGCTTTGATTTATAAATATTATCCTCAATATATTTCTTATCTTGCTCCAGTGGTTTCTCCTATGGTTGCTCATGCTCGTTTAATCCGTCGAGAATATGAAAAAGTAAAGGTAGTTTTTATTGGCCCTTGCATTGCTAAAAAAGCAGAAATTGAGGAGGAAGAAATAAGAGGAGAAGTAGACGCAGTTTTAACTTTTAAAGAATTAAAAAGCTGGTTTCAAGAAGAACATATCTCCCTTTCTACGTTAGAGGAAGCAGAAATGGATGCGTCTTTAGTGGAGTGGGGGAGAGCTTTTCCTGTAGAAGGAGGATTATTGAAAACTGCTTCTTTAGACGCTGGAATGTTATCCCGGGAGGTTATGGTGATAACCGGAATTGACCGTTGTCGTCAATTTTTAGATGACCTAAAAAATGCTAGAACCAATTTTGGAATGGTAGAAATGATGTCTTGTGAGGGAGGATGCATTGATGGGCCGGTGCTTCAATCTTTGCTCTCCCCTTATGAGAGGCGAAGAAAAGTTATTGACTATGCCGAAAAAGCTAAGACCCTTTCTAATCTTTTACCCTCGAGAAAAATTATTTCTCTTCCTGACTTAGGTAGAGATTTTATTCCCCGGCCTGTGCCTCAACCTCAGGTTCCGGAAGAAGAGATAAAAAGAATTCTATCTCTCACTGGTAAATTTTCTCCTCAAGATGAGTTGAATTGCGGTGCTTGCGGATATAACAGCTGTCGAGAAAAAGCTCAGGCAGTTTATCAAGGGATGGCGGAAGCAGAAATGTGCATTCCTTTCATGCGGGCCAAGGCAGAGTCTTTTTCCAGTTTTTTGATTACTGTGACTCCTAACGGTATTGTATTAGTTGATGAAGAACTACGTATTGTAGATGTTAACCCGGCTCTTCGGAGAATGTTTGGTCTGACAGGAAAATTAATAGTAGGAGGTAAGTTAGATCAGATTATTGACCCTTCTCCTTTTGTGGAAGTGTTGCGTACCAAAAAAGCGATTACTAAAGAAGTATTTTATCCTCAATATCAGAACCTTTATGCTCAGTTGTCCGTTTTTTATTTGGAAAAGTCTCAACTCCTTATGGGAGTGTTTGTAGATTTAACTAAAGAAAAAGAAAGAGAAGTTTTGATGGAGCAAATCAAAGAACAGACTTTAGAAAAAGCTCAGCAGGTTATTACTAACCAGATGAGAGTAGCGCAGGAAATTGCCAGTTTGTTAGGGGAAACTACCGCTGAAACTAAGGTGCTTCTGAATAAATTAATGAAAATCTTACGAGGAGAATCAGTGGAAGAGTGAAAGACCTCTTTGTAGAATTTGCTCAGGCTCAGCTTCCCAAGTGGGGGGAAGAACTTTGCGGAGATAGCGTAAGTTATGATAAAGGGAATAATGCTACCATATTAGCTTGGTCTGATGGTTTGGGTAGTGGGGTTAAAGCTAATATTCTTTCCACTCTGACTTCAAAGATTATTGTTTCTATGCTAAAAAGAGAAGCTACCTTAGAAGAAGTGATAGACACTTTAGTAGAAACCTTGCCGGTGTGTAAGGTGAGGAAAATCGCTTATAGTACTTTTTCGGTGCTACAAATTCTCTATAACGGAGAAACTTATGCGGCGGAATTTGATAATCCCCCTCTATTTTGGTTACGTAATGGAAGATTAATGCATCTGGATAGAAAAGAAAGAGAAATAGGTAAAAGGGTGGTTTTAGAATCTCGAATGAGATTGCAAAAAAACGATTGGATTGTAGGGGTGACTGATGGAGTGGTTCATGCTGGAATTGGAGGATTGTGGAATTTAGGATGGAGATGGGAAAAAATTGCCTCTTTTTTAGAAAATACTGTTAATGACCAACTAGATGCTTTGACTTTAGCTAATAAGGTAATAACCACTACTAAAAGACTTTATCAAGATAAATTAGGTGATGATGCTACCTGTGTAGTAGCTAAAATACGTCTTCCTCGCTATTTAATAGTATGGGCTGGTCCTCCTGAAGATCCAGCCTTAGATGAATATATAGTTAAAAAAGTAATGGAATTTCCAGGTAAAAAAGCAGTTTGTGGTGGTACTACCGGAAACATTTTAGCCCGGGTTTTGGGTAAAGATATAAAAGTAGATTTAAGTTCTATACAGGAAGATATCCCTCCGGTAGGAATAATGGAGGGAGTGGATTTACTAACGGAAGGAATCTTGACTTTAGCTGCTGTTCTTCGCCAGTTACGTAAAGGGGTGAAGCTGGAGGAAGTTATTTACCGGAGTGATGGAGCTAGTAGATTGCTCTCCCTTTTATTGGAAGCAGATGAAATTAACTTTATAGGAGGAAGAGCCATCAATGTGGCTCATCAAAATCCCAAATTATCTGGAGAGCTTTCTCTCAAGGCTCGACTTTTAGAAGACATAGTTCATGAGCTACAAAAGAGAGGTAAGACAGTTACTTTGGAATATTACTGAAAAAGTAAGGTTTTATAACTAAGGGGGTAGCATAATGGAAACAGAAAAAGAAAGTTTAGTTCTCAGTCGTCAGTTTGAAAAAGTCAATGCTATTTTGGAGAAGTATTCTCATAATGTGGACAATTTGATCGCCATACTACAGGAGATTCAGTCTGAGTATCGATACCTACCGGAAGAGATTTTGACCTATGTTGCCACGGCTCTCCAGATTTCTCCGGCGCAAGTTTACGGAGTGGCTACTTTTTATGCTCAATTCTCTCTAGAACCTAAAGGCGAACATATCATCAGAGTTTGTGATGGTACTGCCTGTCACGTGAAAGGTTCTCTCCAAGTTTTAAAAGCGGTTCGAGAGAATTTGGGACTGAGAGAAGGAGAAAATACTACCTCAGATCTGCTCTTTACTGTAGAGACGGTGGCTTGTATTGGAGCTTGTGCTTTAGCTCCGGCTCTTATGGTAGATGAAGAAGTTCATGGTCAAATGGATGAAGAAAAAGTGCGACAGCTTATCGATCATTTATTGGGGGAAGGAGAGAAAGCAGATGCGGTTTGAAACTCGGGAGCAATTAGAAAAGTATATTGCTGAATTAAAAAGTACAAGTGGTAAAAGAAGAGTCCTGGTTTGTGGAGGATTAGGATGCTTAGCTAAGGGAGCGCAGGAAGTGTTTGATGCCTTCGAGGACATAGTAGAGAGAGAGCAAGTAGCCGCAGAAGTAGAAAAATTAGAAGAAAATCCTCACTTAGTTAAAACTGGTTGCATGGGGCTGTGTGAAGCTGGGCCTCTGGTGAGAATAGAACCAGAAGAAATTCTTTACTTGAGAGTTAATCCTGAAGATGTAGAGGAAATAGTAGAGAAAACTCTAAAAAATGGAGAAGTGGTAGAAAGATTAGTTTATCAGGAAGAAGTGGATGGAGAAGTTCGTTATTGGCCTCATCTTAAAGACGTGCCTTTTTATCGAAAACAAGTTAAGATTACTCTTCGTAATTGCGGTACTATTGACCCTGAAAATATAGATGAGTATTTAGTTCGAGATGGTTATCGAGCTTTAGCTCGAGTTATTAGCGAGAAAACTCCTGATGAAGTTATAGAAGAAATTACCAAATCGGGCTTGCGAGGAAGAGGAGGAGGAGGTTTCCCCACTGGGAGAAAATGGCAATTTGCTCGAGTGGTTAAAGGAGATAAAAAGTACGTCATCTGTAACGGTGATGAAGGTGACCCAGGGGCTTTTATGGATAGGAGCGTGATGGAAGGAGACCCTCATTCGGTTTTGGAGGGTATGACCATTGCTGGGTATGCTATAGGAGCGCAGGAAGGATATATTTATGTCCGGGCTGAGTATCCTCTGGCGGTAAAACACCTTAAAAAAGCTATAGAGGAAGCCGAAAAAGCTGGGTTTTTGGGAGATAACATATTGGGTAGCAATTTCTCCTTCCGAATTATAGTTCGAGAAGGGGCAGGAGCTTTTGTCTGTGGAGAAGAAACAGCTTTAATTTCCTCTATCGAAGGGAAAAGAGGTATGCCTAATCCTCGTCCTCCTTATCCTGCTTATCGGGGCTTGTGGGGTAAACCTACTATAATTAATAATGTAGAGACTTTAGCTAATGTGCCGGTGATTATGCTCCGGGGAGCAGACTGGTTTCGCTCTTTTGGTACGGCGAATAGTGCAGGAACTAAAACCTTTGCCCTGGCTGGTAAAATCAAAAATACTGGTTTGGTAGAAGTCCCTATGGGGATCACCCTGCGAGATTTGATTTTTAATATTGGAGGAGGCATCCAGAACGATAAGAAGTTTAAAGCGGTGCAGATTGGAGGACCATCGGGAGGGTGTCTAACGGAGAGGCATCTTGATTTACCCATCGATTACGATTCTCTATCCGGGGCAGGAGCCATTATGGGCTCTGGTGGATTAGTGGTGCTGGATGAAGATACCTGTATTCCAGAAGTAGCCCGGTTTTTTATGAATTTTACCCAGAATGAATCTTGTGGTAAATGTGTTCCTTGCCGAGAAGGAACTAAACATATGCTAGGCTTGTTACAAAAAGTAGTAAAAGGGGAGGCCACCACTTCCGATTTAGAGTTGTTAGAAGAAACCGCTCTAGTGGTAAGAGATGCTTCTTTGTGTGGTTTAGGTAAAACTGCCCCCAATCCTGTTCTTACCACTCTTCGTTATTTCCGAGATGAGTATTTAGACCACGTGGTCTATAGGGTCTGCCCTGCTCATGTTTGCCAGGCTATGAGAGAATACCGAATTGACCCAGCAAAATGTCGTTCTTGTGCCAAGTGCGCTCGGGTTTGCCCGGTGCAATGTATTTCTGGTCGTCCTCGAGTGCCCTATGTTATAGATCAGGAAAAATGCACCAAATGCGGAGCTTGTTTTGAAGCCTGTCCCTATGATTCCATAACTGTGGAGTGGAGGAAAAAAGAAAATGAATGAAAAAATAGCCAAAAAGGCAGTAGTGGTAGATGGGCAAGAAATAACTTTAGATGGTGAAAAAAATATTTTGGAAGTGGTTAGGAAAGCTGATATTGAAATTCCCACTTTCTGCTATCATTCGGACCTCAGCGTTTATGGGGCCTGCCGAATGTGCCTGGTAGAGGTAGAAGGACGAGGTCTTATGCCTGCTTGTTCTACTCCACCTGAGCCAGGAATGGTAATAAAAACTACTACTTCTCGAGTTCTTCAGGCTCGACGTATGATGGTAGAATTCTACCTGGCTAATCACGAAAGAGATTGCACCGTTTGTGAGAGAAACCTTAATTGTCGTCTACAAGCTATTGCTGCTTCTTTGGGAATAGATGAAGTTCGGTTTGGAGAGAGAAAAGAGAAGTTACCTAAAGATACTTCTACGTTTTCTTTAGTTCGAGACCCTAATCGTTGTATCCTCTGTGGAGATTGCGTGCGAGCTTGTAAAGAGATAGAGAACATTGGAATTTATGATTTTACTAAGCGAGGTTCTCAAACTAAAGTGGAGCCCGCTTTTGGAAAAAAGTTGTCAGAAGTAGAGTGTGTTTATTGTGGACAATGTTCCGTTCGTTGTCCTACTGGTGCTTTAGTAGTGAAGTCAGAAGTAGATGAGGCCTGGAAAGCAGTTCTTAACCCGGATTTAACAGTGGTGGCTCAAATTGCTCCGGCAGTGAGAGTGGCTATAGGAGAGGCTTTTGGTCTTCCTCCGGGAGAAATCACTACGGGCAAAATTGTAGCTGCTCTAAAGAAAATTGGTTTTGACCGGGTTTATGATACCGCTTTTAGTGCTGATTTAACTGTAATAGAAGAAGCTGAAGAATTTTTCCGACGCTTACAAAAAGGAGAAAGGCTTCCTCAGTTTACCTCTTGTTGTCCTTCCTGGGTAATATATGCGGAGAGAAATTATCCTTTTTATCTGGAAAATCTTTCTTCCGCTCGTTCTCCACAGCAAATGTTCGGGTCAGTGATTAAGAATTTTATCTATCAAGTAGAAAATGTTCCTCTAGAGAAAATAGTTTCTGTTTCTATAATGCCTTGTACGGCTAAAAAATTCGAAGCTCGACGTCCAGAGTTCATTCGCAATGAAATCCCTGACGTAGATATAGTTTTGACTGCTCAAGAAACTATCAGAATGATAAAAACTGCTAATATTGATTTCAAACAATTAGATCCTCTTCCCTTTGATGTTCCTTTGGGAGCAGGGAGCGGAGCAGGAGTTATTTTTGGAGTAACAGGAGGAGTAACAGAAGCAGTCTTAAGATATGCCTATGAGCGCTTGACTGGCCAGGAACTAAAAGAGGTAGAATTTAAGGGAGTAAGAGGTATGGAAAGTGTAAGAGAGGCAGAAGTGGATTTTGGAGGAAGGAAAGTCAAGGTAGCCATTGTTCATGGTTTGGCCAATGCTCAGAAGCTGGTAAGAGATATGAGAAACGGTGAGAGGCATTATGACTTTGTGGAAGTGATGAATTGCCCTGGAGGTTGTATCGGAGGAGGAGGAATGCCACTCGAGTATCCTGATTATCAGGAAGTTTTACGCCGCAGGGCAGAAGGTCTTTACAATGCTGACCGTTTGAGCGTAGTTCGCAAAGCTCAAGACAATCCCTCCATTAAATTCTTATACGAAAAGTGGTTGAAGGAGGCTAATAGTGAAGTTGCAGAGAGCCATCTTCATACTCATTATTACTCTCGTCGTCGAATAAGCAACGAGATGATTCGTATTCAAGAAGCTCAAAGTGCGCAAAAAGTAGATATTGCAGTTTGTGTGGGCACTAGCTGTTACCTTAAAGGCTCTTATAACCTCTTACAAGAACTATTAGAGTTAACTAAAGAATATGGGGTAGAAGATAGAGTGAGCGTGGGAGCCACTTTCTGTTTGGAAAAATGCACTGAGGGTCCTAACATTCGGATTAACGAGAAAGTGTTTTCGGGAGTAAACAAGGATAATCTGCGACAGATTTTTGAAGAAGCAGTTTTGAGTAAATTAGTAGCTGAAACTCATTGACGGATAAAGACAGTTTGCGTATAATGTATAAGGCTTTAAAAGGTAAGGGGCTGTAGCGCAGTTGGGAGCGCGTCTCCTTGGCGTGGAGAAGGCCACGGGTTCAACTCCCGTCAGCTCCACCAGATGATAAGCTCGCCCCTTGGGGGGGCGAGCTTTTTTTAATGGGAGGTTTAAAAGTGCTCCAGGATTATGACTTTACAAAAGTAGAGCTTAAGTGGCAAAAAATCTGGCAGGAAAAGAAGATCTTTGAAGTAGAGAGGGATGAACATAGGGAAAAATTCTATGTTTTAGAAATGTTTCCTTATCCCTCCGGTGATCCTCATATGGGTCACGTTAAGAATTATGTAATTGGAGATGTAGTAGCTCGCTATTTTATACGTCAAGGCTATAATGTCTTGCACCCTATGGGCTTTGATGCTTTTGGTTTGCCAGCAGAGAATGCTGCTATTCAACACGGCATCCATCCTGCCGTTTGGACGCAAGACAAGATTGACCGGATGAGGGAAATATTGAAGCGATTAGGTATTAGTTACGATTGGAGAAGAGAAGTCATAACTTGTGAGCCTGATTATTATCGTTTCACTCAGTGGTTTTTTCTCCTTTTCTACAAAAATGGTTTGGCTTATAAAAAAGAAGGCCCGGTAAACTGGTGTCCTTCTTGTTCTACCGTTTTAGCTAATGAACAGGTGGTAGATGGAGCTTGTGAGCGCTGTGGCACGCCGGTAGTTCGCAAAAAACTTGAACAGTGGTATTTTCGAATTACTCGTTATGCCGAGGATTTGCTAAAAGATATGGCCCTTTTAGGAAATTGGCCGGAAAAAGTTTTGACTATGCAAAAGAACTGGATAGGTAAAAGCGAAGGAGCATATATTGATTTTCTCTTAGAAAATGGCGAAAAAATCACTGTTTTTACCACCCGTCCTGATACCATCTATGGTGTGACTTTCTTTGTTCTGGCTCCTGAACATCCTTTGGTAGATAAGTTAGTGACTGGGACTCCTTACGAAGAAAAAGTAAAGGAGTTCCGGAAGAAAATGGCTCGAAAAAGCGAAGTGGAACGTCTTTCTGATGTTACTGAAAAGGAAGGAATGTATATTGGTCAGGATATTGTAAATCCAGTGAATGGAGAGAAAGTTCCCATCTGGATAGCTGACTATGTTCTCTTAGAATATGGAACAGGAGCGGTGATGGCTGTTCCAGCACATGATGAACGCGACTATCAATTTGCTCAGAAATATGGTCTTCCTATCAAATCAGTGATTAGAAAGATAGATGGAGATGAGTACTGTCTTGCTGAGCCTGGAATTATGGTAAATTCTGGTCCTTTCTCTGGTTTACCGTCTGAGGAAGGAAAAAGAAAAGTAATAGAGTTTTTGGAGGAAAAAGGGATAGGTAAAGGCGCGGTATCTTATCGCTTGCGAGATTGGTTAATTTCTCGACAGCGTTACTGGGGAGCACCCATTCCCATAGTGTATTGTGAACACTGTGGGGAAGTACCGGTGCCAGAAGAAGATTTACCGGTGTTGTTGCCTCAAAATGTGGATTTTGTACCTGGTGGTCCTTCTCCTTTGGCTCGCAGTCCGGAGTTTGTCAATACTACCTGTCCTCGTTGTGGAGGAAGAGCTAAACGAGAGACTGATACTATGGATACCTTTGTTTGTTCTTCTTGGTATTATTTGCGCTACACTTCTCCGGAGGCCAAAGATAAGCCATTCCTTAAAGAAAATGTTGATTATTGGATGCCAGTGGATCAATATATAGGAGGGGTGGAACACGCCATTCTTCATCTCCTTTATTCTCGCTTCTTTACCAAAGTGTTGTATGACTTAGGTTTGGTTAAATTTCGAGAACCATTTTCTAACCTTTTTGCTCAAGGTATGATTACCAAGGGCGGGGTCAAAATGTCCAAATCTAAAGGGAATACAGTAAGTCCTCGGGAGATCATTAACCGTTTTGGCGCTGATACAGTAAGGGTGTTTATACTCTTTGCCGGACCTCCCGAAGCAGATATGGAGTGGTCGGACCAGGGAGTAGAAGGAGCCTTTCGCTTTCTTAGCCGAGTTTGGAGGGTGGTGAACGAGATTGTCAACCTTCCTACCCAAGAATCAACAGTGGATGAAGAAAAAATAAAAGGCTTGGAGCGTAAAATACATCAAACTATTTTTCGAGTGACTCGAGATATTAAAGAGAAGTTTCATTTTAATACCGCTATTAGCTCTTTAATGGAGCTCTTAAATGAGATGAGTGATTATATGCGGTTTATAGAAGAAAAAGGAATTAATTCTAAAGAGAAAGAAATGTTAGTTTCTGCCTCTCAAACTTTAGTCTCTCTTTTAAACCCTATTGCTCCTCACCTGAGTGAAGAGCTTTGGCAGCTCTTAGGGGAGAAGAGTTTACTTTCTACGGAGGCTTGGCCTACTTATCAAGAAGAAAAATTATACGAAGAAGAAATAGAAGTTATAGTACAAATCAATGGTAAGGTGCGTAGTAAAGTGGTGGTTCCTCGGGGTTCTTCTGAAGAAGAAGTCCTAACCCAAGCTTTACAAGATGAGAAAGTGAAAAATTGGCTCAATCATGGAAAGATAAAGAAAAGCATCTACGTGCCAGATAAATTAATCAATATAGTGGTGGGATGAGGTGGACTTTTCCCGACAGGAAAGATTAGCGCTTCTCTTAATTTCTTTAGCAACTGTTTTGGGCCTAGGATTCATAGCCTGGAGAAATCTTTCTCCTCCTAAAATTAGTGAGAATAGCGAAGAAACATCGTTAGTTATTCAAATAGATGGAGCAGTGAATTCTCCGGGAATCTACCAAGTTACACCTGGAACTCGCATTTTTGAAGCTCTTGAATTAGCGGGCGGAGTGAGGGAAGATGCTCAAACTGAGGCTTTGAACTTGGCTCTTCCGGTTTATGATGGACAAAGAATATCTATTCCCTCTTCTTTTGCACCCTCTCCAGAGGAAAAAGCTACAGTTTCCCAAGCGCCATCAGCTTTTCAGCTAGTAAATGTTAATACTGCTTCTCAAAAAGATTTAGAATTTTTACCGGGAATTGGAGAAGTAATTGCTCAGCGGATCATTGAATACCGAGAGCAAAATGGTGCTTTTTCTCGTCCTGATGACCTTCTTAAGGTAAAAGGTATAGGAGAAAAGAAATTAGAGGCAATAAAAAACTTAATCACCTTTTGATTATGGTTTTCCTTAGGACCTTTATGTTCTCCTTTTGTCGTCGCGAGAAACTGGACAGTCTACGAAGAGAGATTAAAGGAAGTAACTTCAAAACGTAAAAAAGCACTGAGGGGAGACATTTCTCAGTGCCTACAGCGAAGATTAAAAGCGAAATCTCTGAAGAGAACTAAAACCATAACACCAAAGAGGAAACATTCCAGCACTATGGCAATCCTGAGTTTTTTACCCAATGTAACTATTTTCAAGTTTTAAGTAGTTCAGTAGCTGCTATATATGGTTTTTTGCTTGTTGGCTATGCTGCTCTAATTAGTGGGGTTCTCTTCTTTACCTTTCTCTTTTTCGGGATAAGAAACATCTCTAATGCTTATATCTATCTTACTAACTGTCATTCCCGTTTTGCTTTCAATCACTCTTTTTACCTCTTTTTGTACTTCTTTTGCTACTTCGATTAAAGAAGAATCAATGTTAACCACTAAAGATATTTCTAAGTTTACCGTTTTATCTTTTAGCTCTACTTTTACCCCTTTATTGATGTCTTTTCTACCTACCAAAGTACTTAAGGGAGCAGTCGGCAATCCTCCCATACCGGTTACCCCTGGAACTTTCATAGTAGTAATAGCGGCTAAAGTAGCTATAATATCTGGGGAGATAGTAATTTCTCCCGCTATTTCTTCACTTATCGGCTCTTCTTTTTTTTCTTCTGACACTGCGTCTTCTATTCTTTCCTCCTTCACAGCTTAACGCCTCCTTTTTATTTTGCAAACATCCATATTCAAATACATTTTACAACAAAGTCAGGAAAAATAGAAGCGAAAAAAACGCGTCATAATTAATAGCCAGAATTTCTGGTAACCATACATCTACTTAGCCGGTGCTATAGTATCCTGCAAAACTTATTAAAATGTTAAAAACTTTAAAAAACAAATTCCACCGAAAATTAAAAGATGTCAAACATTTAGGGATGCTATAGCTTCTCCGGTAGTCTTTTATTTTTGTTTCGGTCTTTAAAGCTTATGCCTACGGCATTTCCTCCATTTTGTCATCGCGAGGAGCAAACAGCCTACGGCGCTCCTCTTTTTCGTCACCCCTGAATGTTTCTATCAGGGGTCCAGACAATGAGGGGGCTAAGCGCCCCCTCATAACCCCCTAGAAAAGAGACAAAAACTAAAGGAGAAGACTAAGGTGAGGGCAAAATCGACTATAAGGGGTTTTTCCCCTATGGCTGGGGTTAAACAAGGAAAATTGTTTTTTGAAACTGAACATTATAAATTTGCGTATAAATAGACAGGTGAGGAGTATGGATATAAAGGAAGAAAAGCTGATTGAATATTTGGAAAGTTTACCTCAATTTGAGGTAAGTGGTGGTTTTACTCAGGAAGTTATGCAGCGTATAGAAGGGCGTAAAGAGCGTTCCCGCTACGCTGATTACAAAAAATGGGTAGTGGTTTCTTTAGCAGCTGCATTTCTCATGTTAGTTTTCTTTAGCGACCTTCCTTTGCTTCCTGAGTTGCAGATTTCTTCTTCTTTTGGTTATCGAAAGATAGATTTGGTTTTTTATTCTCCTTCTCAAAGTTGCCGAACAGTAGCAGTAGCAGGAGAATTTAGTGATTGGGACTATCTACAAATGGATAAAATTAAAGACGATTGTTGGAGAATTACATTAAGAGTCAAACCGGGTAAGTATCAATATGGTTTCTTAGTAGATGGTAAGGAGTGGGTAGTTGATCCTAGCTCTTTACGGCAAGTTCCCGATGGGTTTGGAAGATTTAACTCAGTATTGGTGGTTAATGGTGAATCAAGTTCATGAGAAGAAAAGCTGTTTTTATTTCGTTTCTGGTTTTTTCCTTGCTTTGGGGCGGGGTAACTCTTTTATGGGCAGCAGATAACCCTATTTCTCTTATTGAACAGTCTCATTATTCCGAGGAGGATAAAGAATATCTTCGCCACCAGGTAGATTCTTTGATTAAAGAAGCAGAGGAAAAAGACCTTCCTACCTCTCCTATTGTCTCCAAGCTCAAAGAAGGCTTGACTAAGAAAATTTTACCTTACGAATTAGTAAAAACTTTAAATGCTAAAAAGGACTCTTTGGAAAAAGCTCAGGAAATTCTACAAAAAAACGGGATAAAAGAAAGAGATTTAATAGCTGACTTAGCCTTGTCCTTAGAATTGTCTGTTCCTCCTCAGGTAATAGAAGAGGCTTTGAGTAAGGCTCTAGTTAATGATGGAAAACGTGTGGAGTTGATAGTGGATTCTTTATCTTCTCTTTTAGAGATGGGTGTAGACCCGGAGAAAGCAGGAAAAATTGTAGAAGAGGTAGCAGATAATAACCTTTCTTCTAAAGATATGAGAAAAATGGCTCAACTCCTAGAAAGAGCTCGTCGGGCAGGAGCAGATTCAGGACAAGTTGCCAAGGTTTTAGCTGATGCTTTGGAGAAGTATGATAATTTTAATCTAGTAGAGATGGAAGTACAGAAATTTATTGCTTCTTCTCGAGAAAAACCCGCCGTTCGCTCTGGGCAGGGAGTAATAGTTTCTTCACCGGGAATAGCCTCTAGCGGTACTCCAGCTCAAGAAGGAGGAACGCCTTTAGAAAGTACTACTTCCTCTGAAGGTAAACCTCCTACCCAGGAGGGAGGAGCACCTCTTGAATCTGCTCCTTCGTCTGAGACGAATTCCTCTACATCTACAGGAGAAGCAACTCAAGAACAGTCCTCCTCTACAGGTAACCCTCCGGTGCAAGAAGGGGGAACACCTTTAGATTAAATTTTAAACTAAGGAAGCTACCAAGTCTCCTACTTCAGAAGTGGTGAGTCCCATTTGACCAGCGCTCATACTCTTGATTTTTCCGCTTTCTAAAGCTTTAATTATGGCTTTTTCTACTCTTTGGGCTGCTTCTTCTTCTCCTACGTGAGACAGTAACATTTGCATGGCAGAGATAGCTGCTAAGGGATTGATTACATTTTTTCCTGTATATTTAGGAGCAGAGCCTCCAATGGGTTCAAACATAGAAACCCCTTCGGGGTTGATATTGCCACCTGCTGCTATTCCCATACCTCCTTGAATCATTGCTCCTAAGTCAGTAATAATATCGCCAAACATATTATCGGTTACTATTACATCAAACCACTCAGGATTTTTTATCATCCACATAGTGGTAGCATCTACATGAGCATAATCGGTTTTGATATTAGGATATTCCTGAGCAACTTCTTGAAAAGCTCTTTCCCATAGGTCAAAAGCATAAGTCAAAACATTGGTTTTACCGCACAAGGTGAGCTTATTTTTTTGATTTCGTTTTTTAGTGAATTCGAAAGCGAAGCGAATACAACGTTCTACTCCCCGGCGGGTGTTAATGGATTCTTGAGTTGCCACTTCATGGGGTGTGCCTCGGTGTAAGTTGCCTCCTGCTCCTACATATAAACCTTCCGTGTTTTCTCTCACCACTACAAAATCTATGTCTTCTGGACCTTTATCTTTGAGGGGAGTCCACACTCCAGGGTAAAGTTTTACCGGCCGGAGATTGATATACTGGTCTAAAGAAAAACGTAGTTTCAATAAAATTCCTCGCTCTAATATCCCTGGCTTTACCTCGGGGTGTCCTATAGCTCCCAAATAAAGAGCATCTAATTTTTTGAATTCTTCAATGGCTGAATCAGGCAGAGTTTCCCCGGTTTTTAAATAATGTTCTCCTCCAAAGGGATAAAAGGTAGTAACATAAGAAAATCCTGATTTTTTAGAAACAGCTTCTAAGACCTTAAGTCCTTCTCTTACGACTTCTGGTCCCGTTCCATCTCCGGGTATCACACCTATACGATAAGTTTTCATATTTTTCTCCTTTTCTTTGCTTTTTAGTCTATATTCTATCATTTTCTCCTTTCTTTTGCCTAGATTTACCGGGCTCTATATCAATAGGGGCGGAAATATTCTCTTTTAGGTATGAATCCCAGTAACATCTTTCTCCAGTATACCTCTACATTCCTCAACCCCCAATATTCCTCTTTAGCATCTTAATCTTAGTATTACAACATTTTAGTATAGCCATTGGTAGTTCCATTATGGAAATAATTTAAAATAGGCTCTCTCCATTTCTTTAGAGTATTTCCCCATCTAACTAATTCAGCATCATCAGCTATTTTAAGATTAAAGATAATGTTATCTAAAAGTTTAGCAGCTTCTTCTCTATCCTTTTGCCGATATAGTTCTCTAATCTTCTCTTTTGCCCGGTAGAAACCTTGTAAAGTAGGATACCTATTTATTAAAAGTTCGTCTACTTTCTGTTTCTTCTCCTCAGAGAGCTTATCTCTACCAATGAGGAATATCTTCTGGGGTATTTTTACTTTCCTCTTCTGGTAGATGTCCTGTTCTATCCTGCAAACGGCAATAATCAATAAGGGGGATAAACCCCCTTATAACCCCC
>ENA-UPSB01000935-UPSB01000935.1-bioreactor-metagenome-genome-assembly--contig:-NODE-935-length-40833-cov-15.519766_pt1 | contig 40833 bp, 38 predicted proteins | sample MGYA00238182_ERZ773286 | MGnify/ENA primary metagenome ERZ773286 (study PRJEB29026, sample SAMN07631240) | bioreactor metagenome | isolation source: Switchgrass digestor | place: USA: Dartmouth...
AGAAATAGGGATCTTCTATTTGAAATGGATAAACCTCTTGTTTTTTTATTTGTTCCGTGAAGCGCAACTCTACAAGCACACTCGCTTCATAAACGGGATGAATGACAAAAAAGCTCAAAAATCCAGCAACAGCGACAGCAACTATTGCAATAGCTAAAATTAACCATTTTCTCCTCCAGAGGACTTCAATGAGCCCTCGCAGGTCTATTTCTTCTTCTGGATAGTCATGCTCTTCCATTCTCTTTCTCCCATTCAAAGATTACGACCTCTAAAAATCTTTTCCCAATTATAACTAAAAAAGAAATTTTTACAAGTAAGATGAACCTTTATGAGCAAAGAGAAAAGAGCCTCAGATATTTTTCATAAGCATCATTCCAATAACTCTTATCACCTGGCTCATATTGCTCCACAGATGAGGAGCGAAGCACAATCTCCCTGCCCTCTTCTAAATTTTTGATTTCACCATCGGCTTTTAGCTGCATTATCAGATTACCCATCGATGTGGTTTCTGCTGGTCCAGCAACCACTGGAATTCCTGTAGCATCAGCAATCCATTGGCAGAGAGTTTTATTCTGCGACCCTCCTCCTACGATATGAAGTAACTCTAAGTGTTTATCACTTATCTTTTCTAGCAACTCCAAGTTATAGCGAAATTTCAAAACCAAACTCTCATAAAAACAACGGGAAACTTCACCTAAAGAATGAGGGACTTCTTGTCCTTTTTGCTTACAGTATTCCTGAATAACCCCAGGCATATCCGCTTGAGGTTGACCAAATAGAGGATCATCTACGTCAATGTAAGCCTTAGATGATCCGGCTTCTTCTGAAGCAGTAACGATTTCATCCCAGCTTAAGTTCCTCTGGTATTCATTTCTCCATCGGTTTCGACACTGTTGGATAATCCACAAAGCGGCAATGTATTTTACCAGCATGTTTCTTCCTTCGGGGATAGCATTGTTTCCATAACCTGAGGTAAAAACTGCATCAGTTACAATAGGCCTGAGAGTCTCCAATCCCATAATAGCCCAAGTTCCCAAACTGATGAAGGCCCAAGGTTTTTGAGAATCAGTTACTGGAATACCAGCCACAGCTGAAGCTGTATCATGAGTGGCAGGAGCAATCACACAAAGAGGACCAACTCCCCATTGCTCTCTGATATCTTCCTGTATCACCCCTACTTGATCACCAGGCATAATCAGCTCATTGAGAATAGAAGAAGATATGCCCAGGCGATCGAGAATTTTCCTCTCCCAGGTGCGTTCATATTGATTGCATAACAGGGTCATAGTAGCATTGGTATACTCATTACAAATTCTCCCGGTTAAAAAGTAGTTTAAGAGATCAGGAATCATAAGCATTTTCCGACCACTTCTGATTTCCAGAGAATTATCATATTGGAAAGAAAATAGCTGGAAAATCCCCATAATTTCAGTAGTTGCACCTGCTGATAATTCAAATAATTCTCGTTGAGGAAGGACTTCGTATAGTAGGGAAGACCGACTTATTCGGTTTTTATCTCGATAGGTCACTGGGTTAGCAACCAACTTCCCCTGTTCATCAAGAAAACCAAAATCACAACCCCAGGTATCGATGGCTAAAGATGAGATGTCAGGGTACTGGGATAAGGAAACTTGAAGACCATTCATCAGCTCAGAAAACAAATAAAGAATATCCCAATAAAGAGTCCCGGTAATATACACCGGACCATGTTCAAAGCGATGAGTAACCTCCGTGGTTACTTTCTCTCCATCAAAGGTGGCCACAATCGTTCTTCCATTGCTGGCACCAAAATCAAATACCAGGTAATTTTTCTTGGACATTTTTCCTCTCCCTTGTATGATCTTAATTTTTCTATCTAAAATTTTGTCAACAATAACTATAAGGGGGCTTCGCCCCCTAATAACCCCAACTATAGGGGGAAAAAGACCCCCTATCACCCCCGAAAGCAAAAAACATAAAAAGCAAAAACCCACCGAGGAAAGAAAAGCGTCTTCCTCGGTGCAAGGGGGGAAAGAATTCCCCCTTGCCAACCCCTTTCTTTTTGCCAGCACAATAACCTTTTGTCACTCCTGAATGTTTCTATCAACTATGAGGAGGCTTGTTCCCTCATAACCCCGAACTATAAAGGGGTGAACCCCTTTATAATCCCCCAAAACAAAAGGAAGAAGCAAAAAAATTAAAAACTGAAAAGACAACCGAGGAAGGAAAAGCGTCTTCCTCAGTCTCACTCGAGTATTTGGAAAAACCCAAATACTCGAGTGAGCGCTTTCTTGATTATCTCGATTTTTAGAATTTCCTCGCCCTTGACAGGAGAGGGTTATTTAGTAGTTTAACAGGTTTTCGGGATACTATGATGCGTCATTCTAAATTGGCATGACGTTTCAACATCTCTCGGTAAGCTTCTCCCCGCCGGGGGAAAACTAAATTCAAGATGACGCTATCCAAAAAGAGCATCAGAGAATGTTCAAACCGAGTTCCTCCCCCGTTAGAATAAAGTTGAACACTGTCTCCTGCTTTTTCAGGGTTAAATTCCACCACTTCATCAGCTTTTTCTTGAAGAGGAGAATCAGGTCTTCCCGTTATAGCCACTATCTGGGCCCCAAATTGGCGAGCTTTGTCTACCATGAGCAAAACCGATGATGTTCCCCCGGAACCTGAAGCCACTATTAAAATATCTCCTTCTCCTATAGCCGGGCAATCCACTTCTCCTACAATGTGTACTTCATAGCCCATATGCATGAGACGCATAGCAAAACCCCGCAATACTAAAAAACTTCTTCCTCTCGCCCAGAAAAAAAGTCTTTTCCCAGACCAATCCTTTTCTACATGAGTAATAAATCTTTTGACTTTATCGGCATCCAAAGTAGCAAGAAGAGCATGAGCTTCTTTAAGGATTACCTCCACTGCCTGGTCAAAACTCAAACTCATCGATTATCCTCCTTATTTCTTTGGCTATTTCTTCAGGGTGAGGAGAACTGGTAATGGCTGAACCTACTACTACCACTGCCGGGGAAATCTCTTTTATTATCTGGGGTAGAGTAGCAGGGCTTATTCCTCCTGCTACCATAAAGGAGAAATTTTTCTCAGAGAGAAAAGGAGATTTCTCCATTACTTTTAACCAACTTTCTCCTCTCTGGAAAGCATCAGAAGCAAGATGAAGAGAAAGAAAATCAGGGTCAATTTCCTTAATTTCTTGCACCTTTTGAGGATAAGGGAAGAAAAAATCAATGATATCCACAACCAGTTGCGCTCCTCTTTCCTGGCAAACTTCTTTTGCCTCTTGAAGAGTAAAAAGAGAAGCACCAGCCAGCACCGAAACCATATTTGCTCCACTTTTTAGAGCCTCTTCGGTCTCCCATTTTCCGGCATCTACAATTTTGGTATCAGCAAAAACTTTTTTCTCTCCTGCTATATTTTTTATTTCCGTAACTATAGAAAGACCGTAACGGAGAATCAAAGGAGTTCCTACCTCTATAATATCTACATAATCTAAAAGAGAAGAGGCAAAATGGGTAGCTTCTTCCCAAGTTACAATATCTAGAGCCAGTTGGAAGTCAGGTTTCATAGTTTACTCCTCATCCAGCAGACGAAAAACTAACCCACTCCACACTTTAGGATAAAAATAGGTAGATTTCTGGGGCATCCGCTGAGCATAAGCAACCGCTTCTTCTACTCTCTCTAAGGGAGTAGGGCGCATAACAAACACCAGCTGATAATGATTGTCTTCCCGAGCTAAGGCGAAAACATCTTTAGTCCCCCGGAGATAATCAACATATTCACTTTCTCCTTCTCCGTCTTTATTAATTCCTAAAATTTCCTTAAACACTACTTCATGTAAAATGGCGGTATCTAAATAACGATTGACATTGTCTTTTCCCAATTTTTCATCCATCACTTGCAAATCCTTTAAGGTTATAGCTCCCCATTTATCTTCCACTTTATTATAAACCCCAATAGTATAAGGAGGAGCACTTGGCAAGAATTCTTCCATCTCTCGCTCGTTAGAGAAATTCTTAACTATAAAATAATTCTCACACCGGCTAAAAAAATTTTTTATTTTTTCCTCAGGCAAACTGTGTACCAATCGATGAGTAGGAAGGATTAAAAGCCCCGGATTTTTCATATTAACCAAAGTCATCATCACATAATCTTCGGGTATCTCTTCCCAGGGGTCTTGTAGCTCTTTTCTTCTCTCTTCTCGATACATCAGACTGGTCTCATAACGATGATGACCATCAGCAATGATAATGGTGCGAGGGTTAATGATTCTTCTTATTTTATCTATTACCTCTTTTTCTTTTATTCTCCACAACCGGTGGGTAACTCCTTGGTAATCGGTAAACTGGAACATAAAATTTTCCTCTTTTTTGTTTTCTTCTAAAAGCTCATCAATCCCTCCTGAGGAATCATTAAAAATCCCAAATATCTGTTCCAAATTAGCTCGAGTAGCTCGCAAAAGCTCTAACCGATCCAGAGAATATTTAGGCATAGTCCGCTCGTGAGGCATAATTATTTTCTTTTCCCAATTCTCTAAACGTACCAAAGCTACAAAGCCAGTTCTTTTTTTCCGCTCTGCAGAATTGAGTTGGAACTCTTGTTCATCTATATAGAAAGAGGGAGCTTCATCCCGTTCTACTACTCCTTCCTTTATCCAGTCCTGCAGCCGCTCTTTTGCCTTTTGGTAACTATTTCCTACCTTTCCCAAGGTGAGGTGAACGAAATTATAAGGCTCTTCCGCTAATCGGACTTTTTCCTTTTCTGATATTACATCATAAGGAGGAGCTGCCAGATGCTCTATAGGATGATTTTTAATAAATGATGAAGAATAAAAATAACCTCGAAATGGTTTAACTACTGCCATCTTCCCTATCTCCCTTTCTAATCTAATCGAAAATCAAAGATTGATAAAAATAATCAGAAAAATCACTTCTTGCCGAAAGTTCAATATATTGAGCTCTTTGAAAGAGTGCTTTAACTTTCTGGCGAAAATCTCGAGAAAGCAGAGCTTTTTTCGCTCCATAGAGAGAGGCATTACCTACTGAAGTAGTCTTAGCTTCCTGAGGGATAAGACCAATTGTTTTAGCGCTTTCCGGATTAATAAAGCTACCAAAAGCTCCTGCTAATATTACCTCCTCTATTTCTTCCTCTTTTCTTCCTGCTTCTTTCAAGAGAATTTCCCTGCCGGCTTGAATAGCCGCTTTAGCCAATTGCAGCTGAGAAATATCTTCCTGAGTAACAAAAATAGGAGGATCATAACTTAAAAGAAACGCTCGATTACCTCCTTCTTTGATCAGCCGGTTGCCCCATTTATCATTCTCTTTCAATCTGCCAGTAGAGCTCAACAGTCCTTCTCTTAAAAAACAAGCCAAAGCATCAATTAAGCCAGTGCCGCATATCCCTCGAGGAGCTAAATCCCCAATGGTATAAATTTTTATATCTCCATCTTTTATCTCTACCGCTGATATCGCCCCCAAGGTAGCACGAGTCCCATATTTAATCTGTGCTCCCTCAAAAGCAGGACCAGCTGCTGTTCCACAACAAAAAATCTTTTCTCCATCTATTAAAACAATTTCTCCATTAGTCCCTATATCCACATAAAGAGTTAAGCCTTTCTTCTCCGTTAAATCAAAAGCTGCTATCCCAGATAAAATATCTCCTCCCACATATCCAGCCAGAGAGGGAAACAAATAAACCTGAGCTTCGGGATTGGCCATTATTTTAAGTTCTCGAGCATCGAGCACTTGCTCTTCTCTGAAAACTGGAGTGTAAGGAGCTACTCCAATAGAAAGAGGAGAAATACCCAAAAAGATATGTTCCATTATGGTATTACCAGCTAAAGTAACGACAAAAATTCTTTCTAGGTTTTTACTTACCTTCTCGCAGGCTTCCTGAGTTAAATCGTTTATCGTCTGCAATAACACCTCTTGCAAACGATAAAGGTTATGAGGGTCATCCTGAATAGCGCGGAGACGAGATATAACGTCTGCTCCAAACTGAGTTTGCCTATTCAGAGTTCCCAGGCGATGAAGAGGAGCGCCGTTTGTTAGGTCTATCAGCTCTCCCCCTATAGTAGTAGTGCCTAGGTCAAAAGCCATTCCTAAAAAAGACTTATCAGAAGGAAGTTTATTAATATACCGGATTTTTTCTTCATCACTTATGACTTCAAACTGTGTCTCTCTTTCTTCCCCGAGCTGAGAGAGATGAGAGAGAGAAGCTAAAGACCACTTTTTACCTTCTCCTTGTACTTGAGAAGCCAGAATTTCTTGCAGAGAAGACACTCCATCTACAGGTGGTTTTACTACATTTACTTCTATTTGCTGAATAGGCAGTTCTTCTCGTTGAGCCTCTTGGGTTTTTACCATCACTTCTACTTGAGAGGTAAGAGAAGGAGAAACATCTACTTCTATTTCTCCATACACCTCTACCTGACAAGCCAAACGGAAGCCCTCTTTGATTTTTTCTTTGAGATGTTTTTCCTCTAAAGAATTAGGAGAAGATATTTCCTCTCCTTTAATTTTCACCACACATTTTCCACAAGACCCCATGCCTCCACAGTAGGAATTTATTTCCATTCCCTCTCGCTGCAAGGCTTCCAGCAGATTTTCTCCTCTTTTTACTTCCCAAACTCGATTCAGAAAGGGAACTTTTATGAATGGCATTTTGGTATTTATCTATCCTCTTTCTTCTTAAAACCTTTCCAAAACTTTCAAGAATATCTTTTTCTTTACTATCAAGTTAGTTTATCATTTTTGTCAAGAAGAGCCTACCAAAGACTACAGGGATAATGAATTTCCCTATCGCCCCTTTTTTGCCATTTCTGAATTCTTTTATCAGAAATCTAAACTATTATTGATCATCTCCAGAAAGACAGAGCGACCTATGGTGTAGAAAACAAAGAGGAATACTCTTCTTTATAATCCCCCGAAGAAAACGAAAGATAAACTATCATGAGACCCATAAAGGTAAGACATACTCTGAGTATAGAGGTAAGATGATAAGTTTCACTGAGAATAACCTCTATGAGGAGGAAGAAGTATGAAATCAAAAAGATGAACCGCAGAAGAAAAAGCGGCCATAGTGTTAGAAGGTCTCAAGATGCAAAAGGAGGGGCAGAAATCTGTAGAGAACAAGAGATAACTCAGGCTTTGTACTACAAATGGCGGGATAAGTTCGCAGATGTGGAACCAGAGCTTTTACTAATAGTAACTCTGATGAAGCCAGATACCAGGCAGAAATAGAGAAATTACAAAAAATAATTGGTAAACAAGCAATCCAAATTGAGATATTAAAAAAACGGAAGAGATCTAAGGAGAAAGTAGAAGCAGTGGAAAGGCTGAGAAAGGAAGGGTATCCTTTAGGACATGATAATCCCAAATTTATTTATAATCGTTGGACTCAGGGGTTTTAGAGAGAAGAAGGAGATCGCAAAAATGGCTCTACAAATTTTCTGGTGGCCCAACGGGGAATTGAACCCCGGCTTGCGGATTGAGAGCCCGCCGAACTAACCACTATTCTATTGGGCCACACCTTTATTATATTTCCTCAGAAAGACACTGTCAACGCCTACCCCCTGTTTCCCTTAAAAGCAAACTTCTAGCCCGATAGCCTATATATCTCTACTAAATAACTACCTTAAGCCATCCTCCGTCTACATAGTAAGTAGAACCTACACAGTAACTGGCACAATCAGAAGCTAAGAAAACAAAAAAGTTAGCCAGCTCTTCCGGGGTAGCAAATCGACCAATAGGAGCATTATCTTTAGCTATCTTATCCAGATATTCTTCAGGGGTCATACCTTTTTCTTTACTCACAATACCTGCTGTTTTATCCCAGTCAGGGGTGCGAATGAGACCAGGGTTGATGGAATTTACTCTGATGTTATCTTTAATCACTTCATTGGCTAAACACTTAGAGAACATAGCCAGAGCAGCTTTAGTCACATTATAGATGGGCTCATAATCTAAAGGTTGACGAGCACAAATAGAAGCATTATTTATTATTACTCCTCCCCCTCGCTTTCTCATAAAAGGAATTAAAGCTCGAGACATCCTTACTGCTGCCATAACATGTAAGTCCCAGTAGAATTGCCATTTTTCATCTGGTGCGTCCATAATCTTCTCTGCACTTCCTGTTCCAGCATTGTTAACTAAAATATCTACTCCTTCAAATTCTTTTTCTATCTCTTTTATAAAGTTATTGATATCTTCTACTTTAGATACATCAGCTTTTACTCCCATAGCTCTAATCCCATATCTATTTTGGAGAGTATGAGCGGCCTCTTTTACTCTTTCTTCCCCTCGAGCACAGAGAGCTAAATGCACTCCCTCTTGAGCAAAAGCTTGGGCTACAGCATATCCAATTCCTACACTACCTCCGGTTATTACTGCTATTTTATTTTTAAGACCTAAATCCAAGAATAAAACCTCCTTTAGTTTCCAATTATTTTACTACTTTTATTTTAGTCCGATCTAAAGTTAAAATAACTGCTACCATGGTAATGATACCGGTTATTATCATCTGATAATATACATCTATCCCCACTACGTACAAACCATTACCCACCAAAGTAATGATTAAAGTCCCAAGTAAGGTGTTAAACATACCCCCTACTCCACCAGTCAAAGCAGTACCCCCTACTACTACTGCAGCAATTACCTGAAGTTGATAAGGTGTTCCAATAGTGGGGTCTCCACTCAACATTCGAGAAACTAAAACTATAGAGGCTAAAGCTGCCGAAAGCCCAGACAGAGCAAAACAGAAAATTTTAGTCCGGTCTACTTTAATTCCACTTAGCCAAGTAGCTCTTTCTGAATTTCCAATAGCTGTTACATACTTACCAAAAGGAGTAGAGTTTTGAATCAAAAAAAATATACCGAAAAGAACAAAGGCCAATAAATGTGAACCCTTAATTGGTCCTAACTCAAAAGTTAAAGAATTAAGAAGATATAAAACTTGAGGACGTAGCCCAATGGGACGACCACCAGAAATTATTAAGGCTAAGCTAGCAAATACCCCCGAAGCTCCAAAAGTTCCAATAAAGGAAGGAATTTTAAGCTTGGTAAAAATTAAACCGTTAGCCATTCCCAAAAGGAAACCCAAACCAATGGTAATAAAGTACGCCCAAAAACCCAAAGAATTAAGAGTCAAAACAAAAACAACGGTAAAAAGAGAGAGCATCCCTCCTATAGACAAATCGATACTGCCAATCATAATCACAAAAGTTAAACCGATAGCTGCTATAAAATAAGTAGCAGCGTAATCCAAAAGAGTTCCAATATTATAGGTAGAGAGGAAAGCTTGAGGACTAGAAAAAGCCAAAACAGCAAAAAGAACAGCAACTACACTTAAAGCCAACAATTTCCCTTTATTCACTTTCGTCCTCCTTATAAATTTATCCTGTAAACGACAATAATGGGGACGCTGCCCCCCTTATAACCCCCCCCAAAAAAGACAAAAAACAAAGAAAAGAACAAAGACTAACTGAGGAAGAAAAACATTCCTCAGTGGGACGCTGCCCCCTTTATAACCCCGAACTATAAAGGGGAGTGCCCCTTTATAATCCCCCAAAAACAAAAAACATAAAAAACAAAAACTACTGAGGAAGGAAAAGCGCCTTCCTCAGTACAAGGGGAAAAGAATTCTCCCTTGTAAACCCCTTTCTTTTTGCCAGTGCAATAACTCTCTGTCTGTCCTTTCTGAATGGTTCTATCATCCCCTTGCCTGTTATTCCTGAATGTTTTTATCAGGAATCCGAACTATAAGGTGGCGTTGCCTCCTATAACCCCCAAAAGGCAAAAACTAAAAACTGAAAGGATAGACCACTATTGTTTCTCTAATATTTATTATATTGAATTCCATTTTCATCCTCATCTGATGCCCCGAAGGGGCATGAGGGTCTATCCTGAAAATAACTCAAACTACATATTGTATTAAATCAGAAGGAGCAGGTTTAGATTCGGTGGCATCCAACATCCCGCTTATTTTCCCGTCCTTCATGACTATAATCCGGTTGGCCAAACCGATATCTTCTTCAAAACTGTCTCCCATAATAATCATAGCCATTCCATTCTCCGCCATTTCTCTAATGAGAGCATAAATTTCATGTTTTGCTCCTACATCTACTCCTCGAGTAGGGTGAGACATAATGAGAACTTTAACTTGAGAAAGCAGCCACTTAGCTATTACTACTTTCTGTTGATTGCCTCCACTTAAGTTAAGACACAAAACCGAGGGAGAAGGAGCTTTAATCTGTAACTTATTCATCATTTCCTGGGAAAGACGAAATTGTTCTTCTCGCCTCACTAAAAAACCTCGAACTAAACGATGGATAATGGGTAAAGTAATATTTTCAAATACGGGAAGATGTAAAATCAACCCCTCATTGCGTCGGTCTTCTGAGATATATCCAATACCTAACGCAAAAGCTTGAGTAGGAGAATTAATATTTACCCTTTTTCCATCTATCCAAATTTCTCCAGAATCGAGTTTAGTTTCACCATATAGGGCTCGGCAAAGCTCTTCCTTCCCTGAACCTACTGTTCCGCACAAGCTCAGTATCTCGCCCTGGTGTAATCTAAAAGAAATGTCATAAAAAGCACCTTTTTTAGTACAGTTTCGCAGCTCCAAAACAACCTTTTCTGCTGGTTTTCTTTGTCTTGATGCTAAATAATACTCCTCATGCAATTCCCGCCCTACCATCCTAGATCGTAAAAGCTCTTCAGAAACTTCCTCATGAGAGAAACACCCAGCATTTTGACCATCTTTTAGAACATAAACCCGGTCACAAAGTTCAACTACCTCTTTCAACCGATGAGAAATATAAACGAAGGAAACTTTTTTCTTTAATTCCTTTAGCTTATTAAACAACCTTTCAATCTCTTCTTCTTCCAAAACAGTAGTGGGTTCATCCAGAATAATAATGGGATAAGTAACTTGGGCCTGACGAGCTAACCAGATATTTCGGGCAATTTCTACCATTTGCCGCTCCATAAAATTTAGTTCATGGACATAAACCTGAGGGAATAATTCTAATCCTACTTCCTCAAGAATTTTCGCTGCTTCCTGCATCATTAGTTTTTGGTCTAAAGTTCCCCTATGAACAAAAAATTTCTCTCGCCCTAAGAAAAGATTCTCATAAACTCGCATATTGGGTAACACTGCTTGCTCTTGAAAAACCATTCCAACCCCCAAAGCTCGAGCATCATTAGGATGTTTAATCTCCACTTTTTGCCCGCGAAGAAAGATTTCTCCTTTATCAGCTCTATAAACTCCGGCCAGGATTTTCATCAAAGTACTTTTCCCCGCTCCGTTTTCTCCCACTAAACCAACAATTTCATTAGGAAAAACTTCTATGCTTACTTTCTCCAGAGCTCGAACTCCAGGGAAAGTTTTAGAAATATTTTCCATTTTCAAGACTGGCTCCATAAACTTGAACCCCCTAATACTTATCTTACTAAAAACTCCAAAATCATTTCATTATTTTTATTTTTTTCCTATCGATAGTCAAAGCAACTGTAGCAATCAATATCACTCCAATAATCCCCTGTTGAACATACGGGCTTACCCCCATCAAGACCATTCCATTACGCAAAACAGTTAGAATGAAGGCTCCAATAATAGCTCGAGGAACATTACCTACTCCACCAGTAATGGCAATACCTCCCAGAACGCAAGCACCAATAGAATCAAAAGTAAAACCCAAAGGAGCAGTAATATCTCCTGAACCCAATCGTGCTGTAAGCAAAGCCCCAACTATCCCATAAAGAATTCCTCCAATTAAAAAAGCTTCGGTTTTAATTTTAGAAGTAGGTATTCCCAGGTCTTGAACAATAGTCTCATCTCCTCCTAAAGCCAATACATACCGACCAAAAGCCGTCTTCTCACTAATAAACCAGATTATAAAGAATAAACCGAGAGCCAAAATAAAGGGAAAAGGTAAAAACCCAATCTTACCTAAACTTAATAGACGAAAGTTCCAGTCGGTAATTACTACCGGGTTGCCTCGGGTAATTAAAACTCCAAGACCAGTAGTAATGTAGCCAATACCCAAAGTAACCATAAAAGAAGGAATTTTAAACCGAGAAAGGATAAAACCATTTAAAAAACCAAAGCCAGCTCCTACTAACCCACAAATAACCAAAGCCAAAAAACCAAAATCATTAGAGTTAGAGAAGTTTTTCACCAATAAACTTGCTACTACGCTACATAAACCTACCACTCCCTCTACCGAGAGATCGATACTCCCCATCATAAGAATAAAAGCTAGAGAAAGTGAAGTTATAACAAGTAAAGAAGCCAAATCCAGGATATTAAACAGATTAGAAAGAGTGAAAAAACGAGGATTTAAGAAACTAAAAAAAACAACTAAAACGATCAAAGCTATTAAAGAAGGATTTGCTCCTATTTTACTCAACCAAGTTTTTTCACTATCAGATAAAACAGCCGCTTTGGTTTCCACGTCTCTTTTATTCCCCCTTAATAAATTTAGCCCGGAGAAGCTTCTCCGGGCTAAATCAAATTATAAAGTTATTACTATTCTCTTATACCTCGTACCCATTTTCCCCAATAGTTATTCCAATCGTACTCTGGAGTACCTTCCACATAATTTTCAATATACCAATCGATGTTTTCTTGAGTAATCAAAATAGTTTCGGCAATCCACTCTCTTTTGTTTTCTGGTAGCTCTTCGATTTTAATCTTACCCTGCTTAACTGCCAAAGGAATAGATAATCCCATTCCTCCCTGCCAGAAAGCATCAGACGCCACAGTGGCTACTGCCTCTCCGTTTTTAATAGCAGTTATCATCTCTGGAATAGCATCAACTCCGGATACCGGCACTTTACCTATCAATTCCCGCGCACGCAAAGCCTCTAAAGCTCCGATAGCCATAGAATCATTAGCACACCATATCGCCTTTATATCGGGGTTAGCTACTAAAGCATTAGAAACTTGATTATAGGCTTTTGTTTTTTCCCAATCAGCTGCCTGCCAACCCACTAACTCAATTTCTGGATATTCAGCTAATGCTTTTTGAAATCCTTCCCAGCGCTCAATTGAGGAACTATTCCCCAGCAGCCCCTGCAAGGCAAAAACTTTTCCTGAACCACCAATACTATCAAAAAGAACTTTAGCAGTGTTGTATCCAGAGGCTCTGTTATCAAAGGTTATATGACACACCCAATATTTGTAATCAGTAACTTTGACCTCATCAGGCTTATTCCACCAAGTTACAAAGTAAACTCCACTTTTTTCCAGCTCATTCGCAATAGCCTGAGTATCAGTAGACTGGTTGGGGTCGATAGAAAAAACTACATTACCCTGAGAACGCGCCACCAGAGCTTTTATGTCATTCAACTGCTTCTCACTAGACCCTTCACAAGTTTGGATTACGTTATACTCTTCCCAACCCAGAGATTTAGCAAAAGCAGTAGCCCCCTCTGCCCATACAGCATGATAAGGATTAGATAGACTTCTGATAGCTGTACCTAAATAAACCGGCTCTTCTTGAGCAAAAGCACTAAAACCAACAATAATCATTCCTAAAACAATTACTAAACCAAGCAACTTTTTCATAAAGTGAACTACCTCCCTTCTTCTCACACATAAAATTAATTAATTAAATAACACATATTTATAAAATAAGTCAACTGTAGTAGCTCTATTAAGATTACCACCTCCCCTGATTAGAGAAACACATTAAATGGTAATTACCGCTGAAAGCAGTTTAGCACCACCTTCTAGGGAAGTCAATGTAGCGAGAGGCTATAATGTAGTTATTCTGTGATAATGTCACTCGGACAGGCGCCTATCTAGCCCGCAGTGCTATATAACAGTGAAAATCTGGGTGTCTATCCTGTAAACGGCAATAAGGGGGTAAACCCCCTTATAACCCCCAAAAAGCAAAGGCAAAAAGATTTAAAAAATACAAGACAAATACCACTGAGGAAGAAAAATCACTTTCCTCAGTGGGGCTTCGCCCCCCTTATAACCCCCAAAAAGCAAAGGCAAAAGATAAAGGGCGAAGACTTAAAAAAAAATGAAAAACTGAAAGGATAGACCACTATTGTTTCTCTAAGATTTATTATATTGAACTCCGTTTTCATCCTCATCTGGTGCTGCGAAGCAGCATGGGGGTCTATCCTCAAAAAGAAAGAGATAAATTTTTTACATAGTACGTTATTGCAGTAAAACAAAGCTACGCCTACAAATTATATCCGCTCTCATCCAGCCTCTTTATCGCATCAAAGACAAGTTTTTTGAATTTAGGTAAGTCAAGCCCCAAGGCTACTTCGGCGTTAGGCTTTTTGCCGGTGACACCATAGAGGTCAACGACAGTAGCGCCTCTTGTGAACTCCCCTCTGGTCTCAATGTCTACGTGCAAGAATTTTGTATCCACAACGGCTGGCCCAATCACCGCAGCTACAGCAAGCGGGTCATGGAGATGAGCACCTCTAACACCAGAGAATTTTTCTAATTGCCGGGCATAAAAAGTCAGTAACCGAGCAGCAATTGTAGAGACTTTCCCACCCATCCGGGAAAGAGTTTCTATGTCTTCTAAAGAAAACAACGCTTTGTTTGTAGCATCCAATCCGACCATGGTTATCGGTATGCCTGATTCAAACACAATTTTTGCTGCTTCAGGGTCGACATAGATGTTAAACTCAGCAGCCGGAGTTATGTTAGATTCTAATGCTCCACCTCCCATAAGCACAATTTTCTTTATCTTTTCCTTAATCCCAGGAGACAGAAGGAGCGCACCAGCAATATTGGTCAGCGGTCCAGTGGGAATCAGATATACCGGTTCATCAGCGCTGAGGAGTGTCTCTATGATGAAATTAACTGCGTGGACATCACAGGCTTTAATTGACGGCGCAGGGAGATCAGCGCCATCAAGACCAGTTTCGCCATGGATTTCCGGAGCAGTTACAAGCTCTTGAAACAGCGGTTTGTCAAACCCTCTTGCCACCGGGAGGTTTTTCCCGATCAAAGTCAATATTTTCAGAGCATTGATGAAGGTTTTCTCCCCGGTTTGGTTACCGGCTACAGTAGTAATTCCCAAAACCTCAAGTTCTGAGGAAGCACAGGCAAGCATGATGGCAATCGCATCATCGTGCCCCGGGTCACAATCAAGGATTATTTTTTTCATAGCATCTCCTCTATCGACTATTATATTATCTTACAAGATCTATCGTAACCATGAAACTATAAGGGGGCTTTGCCCCTTTATAATCCCCCAAAAAAACTAAAAAACAAATATTACTGGGAGGGGAAAAACGTCTCTCCCAGCGGAAAAAGACCCTCTATCACCCCCAGAAAAAAACGACAAATATGAAAGACAAAAACTACTGAGGAAGGAAAAATATCTTCCTCAGTAGGGGCAAAACCCCCTTATAACCCTCATTAAAAGACAAAAAGATAAAAACTATTGAGGGAGAAAGCATCCCTCAATACCTATAGTGTAAAGGTCAAAAACAAAATAAATAAGAAAATTTTTAAATAATTACGCTGAGCAAAAACTCCCAGCGTTGAGGAAACAAAAGCACTTTCCTCAGCAGATTCCTGATAGAACCATTCAGGAATGACAGGAAAGAACTATAAGGGGAATTTATCCCCCCTTATCAACCCCTCTGAAAAGATGAAAACGTAAAGACAAAAGAAAAAGATCAAAAATAATACGGAGGGAAAAGACCTCCGTGTTCGTCACCCCTGAATGCTTCTATCGCTCCCTTTGTCCGTCACCCCGGCAATCTTTAAGCCGGGGTCTAAATTATTTAAGGACAAGAATATCTAGATGCCTGATAAAAGCGCTCAGGCATGACAAATGAGGTAGATTCCCGATTGAAGCACTCGGGAATGACGGAAATGGAAGTCTCTCGACTCTTTTTTCACTTCCCTCTCCCTTACCCACCCTGCCAAATCATTGATTTGGCAGGGAACCCGGGCACTACCTCCCGCAAGGGGCGGGAGAAGAAAAATCAAGGAGACCACCCATATTCTTTCTCTCTCTCGAAAGGGTGAGGATGTCTTTGCGATACATTAAAAAATACTTTTAATGGACTTCGGTTGCCATTCTGCCTCGAACTATTATCTCTTCTAATTCTTTTCTAGAAATTTGTTCTTTAGGAAAATCGCCAATTTTCTCCCCCCGGTCTAAAATTACGAACCGGTCAGCAATCGGGTATACGTGAAGGGTAAGATGGGATATAAGAATAACAGAACGCCCTAATTTTTTGACCCCCTCGATATATTTAAGAACTTTTTCTGTCTCTTTTAAGGAAAGCGCAGCCGTAGGCTCATCCAGAACCAGAAGTTCACCGCCAAAGTGGATAGCTCTACCAATCGCCACCGCTTGCCTCTGGCCACCAGAGAGAGTACCTATTGGCCTATCCACCGAATCTAACTCTATACCTAATTGGCGCAATGTTTCCTGTGTTATACGCCGCATTTCTTTCTTATGTAACAGTTCGGTAAAAAAGAATTTTCTAACCAGTTCACGTCCCAGAAAGAAATTCTCCCATACCACCATTTCATCTATAGTTGCTCCACTTTGATGTACAGGTTCAATCCCCAGAGCATGGGCATCAGCAGGTGAGGAGAGTTTTACTTTTTGACCCCGGTAATAAATCTCGCCTCTATCCGGTTGGTATACCCCGGTGAGAATCTTCACCAAAGTGCTCTTTCCGGCTCCATTGTCACCTACCAATCCTACAACTTCATTCTCATAAACTGTAAAATCTACTCCTCGCAAGGCTTGAACATTTCCGAAAGATTTATAGATGTCTTTCATTTCCACATGCGGGGTCTTTTCTCTCACCATCTTTTTTTCTCCGCTATCCCCGACGATAGGGCATGCCTATTTCCTTAGAGAGTCGCTGCCTTCCAGGAAAAACAGTAAGCACTGCTAATACAGCTAGATAAGGTAACATTAAGAAAAGATAACTTCCACCCTTCAACATCAAAGGCGCAGCCCAGGGAATATTTTGTAACCAAAGTCCTAAAGCGCTGAGCAAGCCAAAAAGATAACCTGCTTCCAGGGTCAGAATAGGGTCTAATCCTCCAAACACCACACAAGCTAAAGCTATAAAACCTCGTCCCTGAATAAGAGTAGAAGCAGATAAGCCTAACCAATCGAGGGACATATAAGCCCCACCCAGACCAGCCAGCACTCCACCAATAACACAAGCTACAGTGCGAAGCCTGTAAACATTTATTCCAGAAACATCTGTAACAAAAGGATTATATCCGGCAGCTTTTAGTCGGAGACCAAAACGGGTATTTTCTAAAACAAAATGTATTAACCCGGTTATCCCTAAAGCTACAATAATCATCCAGCTCACCGAATAGCCCCGGATGGTAATTTTAGGAATCCGGATTTCATAGTTACTGAGTAAATGAAATCCGGGAGAACCCCACGCTACCAGCAGAAAATAAGCCACAAGGCCCAGAGCAAGCATATTAATCCCTACACCAGCAACTACCTGGTTTCCTGCGCCGTACGTGGCAATGAGAGCAAAGAGATAGGCAACTAATGCACCTACTAACAACCCTCCTAAGAGCCCAATAAACCAGCTTCCACTTAATTCAGCTGCATATACAGCACCAAATGATGCTAAAAGCATTATCCCTTCGATTCCTATATTAAAAAGCCCTCCTCTTTCATTTAAGACTTCACCCACCGCAGCCAGGACAATTGGAACCATAGCATTAAGTCCTAATATAAACAAATGAATAAAATCAGCGATACCCACTGCAAATCCAGCAGCAGTAAGAATTACAGCAATGGCTAAACCTATTACCAGCCGTTCTTTGCCCGGAGCGGCAGTCATCTTGCCTTCCATTAGACTGTAACCTTCCCTCGTCGCCAATGCCCAAACATTTTTGATAGCTCTGGCAAAGCGAGAATTAAAACTATAACGCCAGCTACTACATCAGTTATCTCCGGTGCAACACCTAAGAACATTTGCATATAGCTGCGCGAGCTTAAAATACCCCCAAAGAAAATGGCTGCAAAAATAATCCCTAAGGGATGATTTACACCAATGGCTGCAACACAAATTCCATTAAATCCATAATTGACTAGTGTACCTAACTTCTCGGAAATACTCCACAGCGGGGGAAGTCCAGCAGTTAAAGCATATCCTGCCAGGCCAGCTGCCGCTCCGCCGATACCAAAGGCAAAGACTGTAGCCCGGGAAACATTTATTCCACAATTTCTGGCAGTATCAGGGTTAAAACCAGTAGCACGGATATGTTGTCCTATCTTAGTGTGCCATAAAAGCACATAAGAAACCAGGGCAAAAACGAGGGATAGAAAAAACACAAGAGTCAAATTGCTTCCAGCAACTAAAGGCTGAAATCGAGCAGTGGGAAGAATTTTTAACGACCTCATTGGCCATGCAGGATCTCGGAGAGGCCAGACCACCAGGAAGCTCACCAGAAAATTAGCCACCCAGTTTAACATTATGGTAGACACCACTTCATGAACATTTCTTTTTATTTTCAGATATGCTACCGGAATGGTCCACAAAACTCCAGCGCCCATAGCGAAAGCCATTACCACTAAATGATGCAAAACTATCGGCAACTTGATAAGGGTGCCAGCTGCAATAGCCATAACTGCACCTATCATCAGGGTTCCTTCTGCTCCCACATTGAACACACCAGCTCTTATTCCCACAGCCCAGGTAATAGCTGTGAGCATCAGCGGTGTAGCCATTGCAAGAGCGCTGATAATACCATGTTTAGTAAAGAAAGAGTATTCCAGACCCCGAAATATATACAGGGGATTATAACCACTTGCTCCCAGGACTACCATACCTGCTATCAAGCCTATTAAAATCGCAAAAACAGGACCTTCTGCTATTTTTAAAGTTTGCCAGAAATATCTCAGGTTCATACTGCCACCCTTACCTCAACTTTTCAGTAAATCACCGCCCATTTTATCCAGATAGACAATCGCTCTTAAGGCAAGAAGTATAGTTTGCTCCTCACCCAGCATTGCTTTACCAGCTCCGTTTTTCGTTTGAGTAGCGTAATCTTTAACCCCCACCCAGGGATGGAAAGCCTCATCATATGCTGACACTACAGTAAGTACAGTCCCTGCTTGCAAGTTTCTCATCCTGCCAACAGTTAAAACACAAGCCGATTCCATATCGGCAGCTATTACTCCTTGCTCACTCCAGAATTTAACCAGTTCATTACTCCGAGCGTAAAAAATGTCGTGGCTAAGCCCTATCCCCACATGAAAAGGTATATGCAGGTCCTTCGCAGCCTTGATTAAGGCATATAATACCTGCAAATCAGGCACAGCCGGATAGGAAGGTGAAATATAAGCTTTTGATGTTCCATCTTCTCTTACTACACCAGTGGGTATTACTACATCACCCACTTCAACACCCGGGTTATAAGCACCACAAGAGCCCACCCGGATCACTACTTTTGCCCCTGAATTAGCTAATTCTTCAACCGCAATAGCTGCACTCGGACCACCAATCCCTGATGAAGTAGCTGTAACTGGAATTCCTTCATACTTTCCCGTTATAGTTCTGAACTCTCTATTGTAGGCCACTTCCTGGAAAGAATCCATTTTCTCGCCTATTCGAAGAACTCTACCAGGGTCACCAGGAAGTAAAACATAGGGAGTAATATCACCCTCATCTATCAATAAATGAGCCTGCAATTTACCAGCCACGTTATTACTCCTCCATAATATTTACAGGGAGTCGAGCGCTCGACTCCCTGTAAATCAAATCATCCATATTGAGCTCTTAATTCTTCTATGTGCCACTTTTCAGGGTCGCCAAACGGCCGGGGAATATCAACTGTACCATTGATTATTGCTTCCCGGAGCTCATCAATAGCTTCCCAGACCCAGGAAGGTTGAGCTGCCCTCAACTCTTTCCACTGCTCCAGAATCTTTGTTCGTTCCTCTTCTTTTAGAGAACCTAAGCGTACCATATATTGCATAAACTCATCCAGAGTTTGCTCATCACTCATCCAGGTTCCTTGGTTGGCAAAGTTCATCCACAGAATATTATCTTCGGTTACTCTCTCCTTAAATGTGCCAGCTCGAATAAGTTTAACTGCTTCTACTACTGCCACATCAGCTCTTTTCATCGCACTGGCAATAATATAGGGATTCATCCAATCTTGAGCGATATCAACTCCTATGGCAAAAGGAGGATCAGTAAACGGTATATTTTGTTCCTTATGATGATCATCAATATAGGATAGAACTCCCAGGCCTGTCGACCCTGCTACAGCATAGACGGCCACTGCTCCCTGTCTAATCTGAATCTCCGTAGCTTCACGTCCTTTTGCCGGGTCAGACCAGGTGCCTGTGTAAGTCCAGAGAACTCTTTCTTTTTCAGGAGTATTTATAAACTTACTCTGCGCTGCTAAATCGGGGTGATGTTCTTTAACCCAGTTAACAGCCCAGTTAACGCCCCATTTATATCCCATCTCAAATTCATATAAAACAGGCCCTTCAACACCCAGAACTATACCAACGTGGGGATAGTCATAGTGTACCGCCAGCAATGCAGCCAAAGCTCCCACAAGAGCGCTGGGCTGCTCCTGCTGAAAGAGAATAGAAAGAGTATTAAATTTTCCCGGTTCATCTTCGCCAAATTCTGCCACTACATCTGTCATAATGAAATTCTGGTCTGGAAAGTTATTAGCCACGACTTGCAAAGCATCAAGGAATTCCCAGCCACAAACTATAATCAAGTCATATTCTTTTGACTGAGCAAGTAGAGTTAAATCAGAAAGGACAGTTGTTTCAGTGCTCACCACTTCTGCATATTCCTGTACCAGCCCTGAGTCTTTGGCACGTTCACAGCCTAACCAGTGCACAAAGTTCCACCCCAGATCGCTTTTGCCTGGAGGGGTAACGACCAGAGCAACTTTGATTCCCTCCGCCTGAGTTTGCGCTGATGACACACCTGCAATCAACACAAATGTTAAAAGCAACATTACATATAAAAACTTCTTCACCTCATACACCTCCTTTGTTTAGATTTTAAATGTTTTTAAGAATCTTTCAAGCGCCTGGCAAAATCTTCTGCTTTTCTAAGGTCATGTTCATCAGGCCTGCCCTTATTTATCCCACCGATTAATTTTAACAATCCAAAGCTATCCCATCCCCGACAAGAAAACTCTCCAGCGATTGTAAAACCTTTGGCCATTAATTTTTCCCTTATTAACCTGTGGTTTCTGCTAATATTCTTCTCTCCTGTGCCACTGGTCGAAAAAATAAAGGCTTTTTTGTTTTTTACAGAAAATAGGTTATCAACAACGCTCAACAAATCTTTGTGATGCTTTCCATAGTAAATGCCAGAGCCAAAACCGACTAAATCATATTCTGTAACCGTATTTATATCCAGCTCTTCCGGTTTCACTAATTTTGCCTCCAGGACCTTGGCAATCACTTCAGCAATTTTCTGAGTATTACCATGGTGTATCGACTTACAAATAATTAATGTTTTCATTTTTACCACTTCCTTTCTTTATCTGGTCTTTTTCAGCTCCGGAGTTCATTCTCACCTTCAAACCTTATATCTCCGTTATCGGGCCTCAATCCCGCATATCATGGATATGACAGTAGTTTTGCCAGCGCCACCGGGGCCTAAAAGCCCAAATATTTCGCCTTTCTCAACTCCAAACGACACACCATCTACAGCCTTTATATTATCGTAATACTTTACGACTTCTTCAACCTCTATCATCATCTCATCCCCCGAGCAAGAAACTTTTATTGTTCTTGTTTATCTTTCTTTATACTAACCATACCATTATCAGTACTGATTTTTATCTTCGGTCCACCACCACCTATAGACCCAGTATAAGTATGGCCTTTCTGGTCTAAAAGAAAATCTGACTTCACCCTTCCATTTTCCACAGTAATTTCTAAGTCAGCTACAATCTTTTGAGATAACACTATATTCACCATGCCGTTATCGGTCTCTATAGTATAGCTATCTCCAATCAATTTGCCCAGCAAAACATTTATTGCCCCATTGTCTGACTCAAGTAACAAATTCCCTATACTGGTAGATGCCAATCTTATAGCACCGTTATCGTTATTTATTTTAATGTCGCCGCTGACATCGGTTAATTCTATAGCAACATTATTAACATCTATACTGATATCACCAGCTACATTCTGTATCTTTACTGCTCCATTATTGCTATCAATCACTATCTCCGTCTCAACCGGTATCTTTATATCTAATGTCATAAGACATTTGGGAATATTTATGCCCGCATTAGACTTCTTGCCTGTGCTGACACTAATGCACACGTCATCATCTTGCTGTTCAAAATCGAGAGACATCTCATCCATTACTCTCTGTGTCTCATCTGGGGTGATATTTTTACCAAAGACTTGCTTGGCATAATTCACCTGAATCTCGGAAACCTGAGAACCTTCTATATTTAGCTTAATATTATCAGCATTGATGCTCAATACCCCATTTTCATCAACATCGAACACTTCATAGCCTTTCTCCTCATATGCCGGCGTACCAATATTGAACTTAAAATCCCTGCCTATAATACTGGACCATCCGCTTAAATTTCGTACATACACACAACCGGGCAAGAAAAGCCCACCAAACACCAGCGCTAGTACTATTACAAATACCTTTTTCATATTATTCATCTCCTTATACCTCCACAACGTTTTCAAGTAACCACGAAGCCATAAAAAATAGACCTACGAAACCAGCTGTCCATATCAATAACGCTAATATATCAACACCTACAACAGTACCACTTATAAACGATACTAAATCGGCACTTATTACACCATTGCTATTTAAAGCATTTTCTATTTTTTGCCATGCCAGAATGTCACCTAATGACATCTCTACGTGCATCCACGCAGGTGATATCTCCATCACCTTGTTGGAAAGATAGAAAAGTGCTCCTATAGACCCGATAAACGAAATAGCTCCTGCCCAGAACTTAAATCTCTTAACTGTAGAGCCTACAGTATACGATGATAAAGCTAACACCCCGGTAGCTGCAAGTACGTAAAGCATGGGCAGTATCATAATTCCATATATCCTCCATGCCGCTATCGCCATAGCACTATAGAGTGCATTATTTATTGTATCTATTCCTCTGACCTCTCCAAGCAGTATGACGATTGTATAGGCGCCTAAAAGCAGTATATACGTGCCAAACTCGGTAATAAACCAGACCAGCTTAGCACCCAATATATCGCGCCCTCTTACCGGTAGCGAAAGCATAAGATAGTGGTTATTATGCTCCCATTCATCTCCCATACAATCGAAGCAACTAACGAACGCCGCTATACTGAAGCCAAATATAGTCACTATTAATACAAACGTGGGTATACCCGGGGTCCAGTATCCTATGCGTGAGTAAAGAAGTAGCATCATTGTTGTCATTATTATGAGAGTAATAGTAAAGGATTTACGGTCTTTTATAAACTCCTTTTTATACAACTTTATAAAGTTCATTAGGCAAATACCTCCTTGAATATGTCCTCCACAGACCCATTGTATTTTTCCCGCAATTCATCAGCACTCCCGTATAACGCTATCTGACCACTTTTTAGAAAAAGTACTTTGTCAAATAGCGATTCTATATCTCTCACTAAGTGTGTGGCTATTATCATAGCGCTATGCTCCCAGCGATATTCAGTGGCTATAGCATACACAATTTTATCCCGCGATGTCGGGTCTATACCACCTAAAGGCTCGTCCAAAAGAATGAGCTCAGCATTTCTGGACATAGTTAGTACAAGCTTGAGCCGCTCGCTCATTCCTCTGGACAAATGCCCCACCTTCATATCCATTTCTATATTCATCAACTCTATAAGCCTTCTGGCTTTATCATGGTCGAAATCCTCATAAAAACTCGATACATAATCTATGGCCTGTCGCACGGTCATCCATCTATATATATGGTCGACGTCCGGCAACATTGCCGTATGAGCTTTGGACAGCGGTCCTGGTTTTTGGCCATTTATAAGTATTCTGCCATCGGTGGGACGAGCCAGACCGGCAATTAACTTTAACATGGTAGTTTTACCGCTGCCATTGGGTCCGAGCAACCCTAACACTTCCCCTTCATCTACCCTCAGGTCTATACCATTTAACGCCCATATAGAACCATAGCGTTTTTTAAGACCCTCTAATTCCAGTATGCTATTCATGTATTATCTCCTTTCTTTCCCATCTGGCCCTGTAGTATGGCCATTTTCCAGGTATGTCTCCACGTAGTGCTTAATCTGTTCCTTTGCAAAACCCAGACTAAACATACCGTCTACAAATTGCTGCGCCAGACGAGATGCCAGTTCTTTCCTGACAGCATCGATTTTATCCTTATCCTTGCTGACAAAAGTTCCCATTCCCCTTTGCGTAAAGACCATCTCCTCTCTCTCCAGCTCTTGATATGCTCGCTGGACGGTATTAGGATTAACCCTCAATTCTATAGCCATATCTCTCACCGAGGGAAGTTTTTCGCCCCTGCTCAACTGCCCAGCGCATATACGTTGCTTTATCATATCCATTATCTGAATGTATATCGGTGTGCTTTCATCAAACACAGAACGTGCTGTCACAATATGTATCACCCCCATTTTAAAAATTTCTGCGACATATTGTATTAGTGTACTAATCTGAGAGTACACTTATATTATAATAATGTCAATAGCAAAATTTCGGTTTTTTTTCAAATAATTATAAAAATTTATAGCTCACCGTAAAATCAACCGTAAAACCCCTCTCACACCGCACATCCTCGCGAGCCATTGTAATTCTCCTTTACAGAGAAAGGACCCCTTTTTCCTTTTCCCACCCAAAGGAAGGTAGTGCTCGGGTCATTTGCCAAATCATTGATTTAATAAAGTGGGTAAGAGAGGGAGAAGCTGCTGAGGAGAAAAGGATTGTTTGAGAGAATTTCACCCTCACCCTAACTTTCTCTCCGGAAGAGGAGATGGAAAATATGAGATTCTTCCAAGAAAGGTGAGGGAAAAACATCAAGAATAGCGAAAAGAAGCGCAGATCTCAAAGAATCATTACAAACACTGAGAAAGACGCTTTTTCTTTTGCCTTTTTCAGGAGGTTACAGAGAAATCAGCGTATTTCAATAGCACTTCCTCGCCATAAATTAATGCATTGCCAAGCATACCATTAATCTCACCTTTTGGTCTCAATCTCCCTAGAAATAGAGCTCTATATCAACAAGAGATGTTATCCGCTTTAAGTGGAATAGTTTATCCAACTGACGGAAGAGATAATGGTAACTTTTGAGGATTATGTTGGGAAGATTACTTAACAAAGAAGGGGCTACAAACCCCTTCTTTGTTAGAGTTTTACAATCCTAATAAGGTTTCAACTTCTTCTTCGTGGTGCATTTCTTCTCCCATTATGTGCCGGATGAGATGCCAGGTGACAGGGTCTTTGGTGTGGGACTGTAAGAATTTCATAAGGTCATCATAAACTCCTATGGCTCCTTGCTCTGCCACATGCACTGACTTTAGTATTCCTGCGTAATCGGATCTATCTTTGGGTAAGTCTACTTTAGGATAGTTAGCGTTTTTGGTAATAGCATCCCAATCATCTAATGGTTCTCCTCCGAGCTGGATGATTCGGTCAGCTAATTCTTCTGAATGTTCGAGCTCTTCTTTGGCGATTTCCTCTAACTGCTCGGCAACCGTTTTGGCATGGATACCCTTAACTAATAGGGCTGCAGTTTTGTAATAAAAATAGGCTATTAGCTCGTCTGCATAAGCTTTATTAAGTAATCTAATTAACTCATCGGCAATATCTTTAACTAATTCCCTTGTTTTTTGCGCCATTCCTGATCCCTCCCTCATGAATGTTTTATTGGTGAGGCTCGCTACAAGCCTATTCTAACCTAATTTGACTTTTGATTTCAACATTAACAATTGTTTGTTCTTATTGCTTTCTTCTCACGTAACAACGAAGATGCTAGCCTAGCACAACCACATCTCTTTACAATCGCACAGCCCATTTTTTTCAAGTATTTCTTCTTTAAAACTTCTACAATAAGCTTACGGTAACAAGGTAAAGAAGGTGGGTTTTATTATTTACTTGGAAACAAGATTGCTTTGGATGTTTTAGTTTGAAGAGTTTATTTATTCCCTGACTGTTTCATTGTCTTTTAGTATTATTTTTATATTGGGAAATTTTAAACACTAAAAATTAATCACAATAGAAATAAAACTTTCCGCACAAAGTCTAAGTAGAGAATGTTTTTGCTAATCGAGATGAAGTAACTTAGCCACTAATTATCTTCAAGTTCACCTACTATGGGGAACTTTTTCAGGAGTTCTTCGCTGTGGGGAGCTTCTTTGAGTGCTTCAGTTAAGTCTTGCCCCGCTTTGTGCACTAATCGATGCTTTCCTTGTTGCCAAAGAAAGCTCGAAGAAACATCGTAAATTTTTCCTTGAAAGGCGATGTAATCTGGTCCACCTTCTCCGTTATATTTGCTTAGCTCTTCTTTTGTAAGCTTTTGTATTCTGATTCTCCTCAGGATATGTGAGGGGCATTAATGCCCCCTACTATTGAGTTATTTCAGGAACTTGGACGCAAAGGGAGAACTTTCTCCTCGACACATAAAATGTCCTAAAGGACCTCCACCCAAAAATTCTGAAAACCATGACTCATGTTTTACTTCTTTGTGAAGGATAGCAAGAGATAAGTCGTATGCACAATGGTCCTTACCGGCAGTTAAGTTGCAAATATGAGTATGCTGTCTTATTGCACAGTACTCTGGTTCCACGAGAACTTTCAAAATATCATCCACTTCTTCAATTTGCTGAGGAAGGTAAGCTGTGGACAACCTGAAATGTCATGGAATTCTTTCATGTCTTTGAAAAGAGCTCCTCCCAGTTCGTAAATACGGGGCACTAGAGCTTCAAAGTAGTTACGATCTTCTATGCGAGCTACTTCAGCTATTTCTTTAATAGTTTCCCCTTCAAGATCTACTAAATTACAGCGGGAAATAGTGTAATAATAATAGCGGCATTTTTAGTTGGCCTACGCTAACGCCTGCCCTTCTACCATTTCGCGGGCAATTAGCCATCGCTTTCTCTCTTTTCGCTTTTAAGGGTTTTATTTTCAAGATAAACAAGTTAAAAATTTAGAAAATTCCCAAACTGGGGATTACCACAGACAATAAGGGAAAAAGACTCTTTTGAGAAGTAACTATATGGAAGAAGAACCAACCCGGAGGTAAGGCGATGTCCTGCATGCAGTTTAAGCCATTCTTTTATTTTTGTCGAGTCAAGATAAAAAATAATCCCGGAATCAATAAAAACAGGACGATTCTCAATATTTACTACAATAAGCACTTTCACCCTGTTTATCATCACTTTTTATAATATGAGGTGAGTTAGATTCATTCTCTTATGAAGAAATAATGAGAAATCTCAATTACTTTGATACTTGAGCTTGTTTTCGGATTAAATATCGAATGTTGGGTCTTATAGTGCAAAAGAGCTGTAAGAGCTTATCTGCGCCGGCACAAGAAAGCTAAAAATCCCAAAAGGGGATTCAACCCCAGTTATTTTAGACTACTTTCCGGAAATAATTGAATTGGAGAAAGACCCTTGGACGATTGACAGAGAGATAATTTATGAGTATCCTAATTTAGGGTTTTAAAAATGAGAAGGGAAAGATTCGAAAAAGCGAAACCCCCGCAATGAGCGAGGGTTTTTGTGTATCTGGAGCAAAAACTGCCATCATTCCCACTTCACAATAAGTAAAAGTTGTCTTAGCTAAGTAGAAAAAAAGTGAGAATTGCTAGTTACAGGATGGGTACATAAGAAGAGGTTGCTAATAACGAGGGAGGTGGAGTAGTGGAGTGGACTCATAAAGACCTATTGGGAATTAACCTCCTAACTGGAGAAGAAATTGAATATCTCCTAGAGAGGGGAAACTACTTTCGGGGATTCTTAGACAGTTCTCCCAAAAAAATGAAATGGGGAGAAGGCTATTATCTAGTTAATTTTTTCTTAGAGCCCAGCACTAGAACCCGAGTCTCATTTGAGATGGCTGGTCGGCTCTCAGGAATGGAAGTAGTCAATTTTACTACTGAGATAAGCAGCTTTCAAAAAGGAGAGAATCTGGAAGATACAGCTAAAACTCTTGCTCGAATGAAATTTAATGTTTTGGTAGTGCGTCATCGCCAAAGCGGGATAGTGGAATATTTAGCTCAACTTTTGCCCCTTCACGTGATAAATGCTGGTGATGGAATGCGAGAACATCCTACCCAGGCTCTCCTTGACCTTTTAACCTTACAGAGAAAATTTGGATACTTTAAAGGACTAAAAGTAGCTATAGTGGGAGATATTTTACACAGTCGAGTAGCTCGTTCTCTTACTTTAGGTTTGAAAAAGCTGGGAGCAGAAGTTTTTCTCTCCGGTCCTCCTACTCTTCTTCCTCCAGCAATGGAAAGCCTAGGAGGAAAAATAGTTTTCCCTGTAGAAAAAGCAGTAGAAGGAATAGATGTAATATATCTTTTGCGGATTCAGAAAGAAAGACAAGAAGCCGGTTATTTTCCCAGCGTTCGGGAATATGCTCATTTTTTTGGCTGGAAAGAAAAATGGCTAAATAAGGAAAATAGCGGACCATTTATTATGCATCCTGGACCGATAAACCGGGGGGTAGAGATAGGTTATAATCTAGAAGGAGAGAAATTTTCTCTAATAGAAGAACAGGTAACCTGCGGAGTAGCTATAAGAATGGCAGTTTTGGAAACTCTGTTGCAAGGAGAAACACAATGAATAAAATTCTTATAAAAGGTGGAACAGTAGTTTTTCCCCACCAGGGAGTTCTTCAAGATGTTGATATATTGGTAGAAAAGGGATTAATAACTCGGATAGAAAAAGGTATAGAAGATGCTAAAGCTTTCCCCATCAATGCTTCTAATCTTTTGGTAGGGCCAGGATTTGTGAACCTCCATGTTCATTTGCGAGAGCCAGGAAGAGAAGTAGAGGAAAATCTTTTGACTGGGAGCCGAGCGGCAGCACGAGGTGGGTTTACCTCAATAGTTTCTATGCCTAATACTCATCCCCCTATTGATAACCCTCTTTTAGTTCGGTATCTTCTACTGCGAGCCCGGGAAGTAGGGTTGGTTAACATTTTTCCCGCTGGAGCAATAACCGTAGGTTTAGAGGGTAAAGAAATGGCAGAATATGGCCTACTAAAGGAGGCAGGAGCAGTAGCTCTAAGTGATGATGGTAGGGGTGTACAAGACTCTCATCTTCTCTATTTAGCTTTTCAATACGCTCAATATTTTCATCTTCCTTTTATTCTCCACGAAGAAGATGAGACTCTATCCCGAGACGGGGAAATTAGTGAAGGGGAAACCTCTATCCTTTTGGGAAAGAAAGCCATCCCCCGAGTAGCAGAAGAATCTCCGATGGCCCGAGATTTAATTTTAGCTTATCGTACTGGTGCCCGGGTTCACTTTACCCATCTTTCTACTTCTTTAGAAGTGGAACTCTTGCGCTGGTTTCAGAACAAAATGCCAACTAGTGCTGATGTCACTCCTCATCATCTGCTTTTAACCGATGATGATGTTTTACAATTGGGAACTGAAGCTAAAGTAAAACCTCCTCTACGCTCTTTAGAAGATCAAAAAGCGCTAAAAGAAGGAATAAGAGAAGGAGTAATCCCTATACTCGCTTCTGACCATGCTCCCCATCCTCTCGAGGAGAAAGATCGCAGTTTTAGCGAAGTTCCTTTTGGAATATCCAATTTAGAAATAACTGTTCCTCTTTATGCTAAAGCTCTAATAGAAGAGGGAGTGATAAACTGGGTGGAGTTGTGGGAAAAACTTAGTTATAACCCGGCGCTATTTTTAGGTCTCCATAACAAAGGGATTTTAGAAGAAGGAAAAGATGCCGACATCACTATTGTAGACCCAGGAACTAAAAAAACAGTAGAAGTTTCTAAGTTTGAATCACGAGGTAAAAATTGTCCTTTTGAAAACTGGTCTTTACTGGGATGGCCGTTTTACACTATAGTAGGTGGTAAAATAGTAATGGCAGAAGGGAGCATTGTAGAAAGTGAATTTTGCTGACCAGGTAATACAAAAGACCAAAGATATAGGGCCTTTGGTGGTAGGTTTAGACCCTCACTTTCCACTTCTACCTCCTTATCTCCGAGAGAAATGGTTAGAAAAAGAAGGAAGGACGTGGGAAACACTTTCTCGTTGTGTTTTAGAATTTAACTCTCTTATTTTGCAAGCTCTTACCTCAGTAGTAGGATTTGCAAAAATTCAGATAGCTTTTTACGAAGCTTTGGGAGTGTCGGGAATGATGGCTTTGAAAGAAACCATTGAAGAAGCCAGGAAAAAGGATTTTATAGTCATTCTAGATGGTAAAAGAAATGACATTGCGAGTACCGCTACTTTTTATGCTCAAGGTTATCTTTCTCAGCTAGAAATAGGAGGGGGATTAACCTTACCTTCTTTTTGGAATGTGGATGCTATAACTGTTAACCCTTATTTAGGAGAAGATAGCTTACAACCTTTTTTCCAGGAAGCTAAGAATGAAGATAAAGGAGTGTTTGTTTTAGCTCGTACTACCAATCCCTCTGCTCCTTTTATTCAGGATGTGGGAGAGGAAAAAGTCTTTGTTCGCGTAGCTCGATTGGTGGAAAAATGGGGAGAAGAGGTGCTAGGAGAAAGTGGGTTTGCCTCTTTTGGAATAGTGATCGGAGCTACTTATCCTGAAGATATGAAGTTTTTACGAGAAGAATTCCCCTCTCTTTTATTCCTTGTGCCAGGAGTGGGAGCTCAAGGAGGAGATTTTTCTTCCCTTCGTTTTGCTTTTCGAAAAGATGGGGAGGGGGCACTTATTAATGTTTCGCGGGATATAATTTTTTCCTATCAGAAGGAAAAGAATGACAAAGGTTGGGGATTTGAAGAAAAAGCAAGAGAGAAAGCTATATTCTACCAGAATAAATTAAGAGAGATTTTAAAATGAGGGAAGCTATAATAGAAGAAAGGAGACATTGGGGAGAGCGGTTTATTCAGTTGAAATTAAAAGAGAAGGAGATAGCCCACTGTGCTCAACCAGGACAATTTGTTATGGTAAGAGTACAAAAGGGTTTTGACCCTTTGTTGGGTCGTCCCTTAGCAATTATGAAAGTAGAAGGAGATAGTTTTTATCTTTTCTGGGAAGTAGTAGGGAGAGGAACAAAAATTCTTTCTTCGTTGAATGTTGAAAACAGGTTAGAAGTGTTAGGACCCCTAGGTAAAGGATTTTCTCTTTCTCCTTCTCGGGCTTTAATTGTCGCTGGGGGAAGAGGAATAACCCCTCTTTACTTTTTAGCCTCTCGTTTTGAGGAAAACGGAATCCCTTTTACCTTTTTTCTGGGAGTGAAAAATAAGGAGGAGCTTTTTATGATTGATTTTTTACAAGATTTCCCCGGCGCTTACTTTTGGAGTTGTGAAGAGCTGATAGAGGGAGGATTCTGTGGGACAGTCCTTTCTCTTTTTCACAACTGGCTTAAAGACAAAGTCCTTCCTCTTGGAACCAGAGTTTATTCTTGTGGCCCAGAAGGAATGTTAAAGAATCTTTATCAAGAAGAAAAAATGGGAAATATTCCTTTGGAGGTTTCTTTAGAAACTTTTATGGGCTGTGGTTTTGGAGTATGTATGGGTTGCGCGGTAGAAAGGCGAAATGATGAAGGCTATTTCCATGTTTGTAAAGATGGCCCGGTATTTCTAGCTCAAGAGTTAAAATGGTAAATCTAGCAGTAAAGTTGGGGAAATTAAATTTAAAAAACCCAGTGATTTTAGCCTCCGGCACCTGCGGTTATGGGAGAGAAATTGCTCCCTATCTGGATTTAAATCGGGTAGGAGCGATAACAGTAAAAGGCTTAAGTTATTACCCTTTTCCTGGTAATCCTCCCCCTCGATTGCGAGAAGTATATGCCGGAGTTCTCAACTCTATTGGTTTAGAAAATAAAGGTGTTCATCGTTTCATCCAAGAAGATCTGCCTTTTCTTTCTTCTTTTGATACCTGCTTGTTGGTTAATATTTGGGGACATACAGAGGATGAGTTTATTCAAGTAGCACAAGAATTAGATAAATTGGAGAGAGTAGACGCTCTGGAACTTAATGTTTCCTGCCCTAACACAGAAAGAGGAAGGGAAGTTTTTTGCTCTGATTTAGAAATGCTAAAATCTATAGTGGCTAAAGTGAGAGCTGTAACTCAAAAACTTCTGATAGTAAAATTAGGTCCTGAGGTGAAAGAATGGGAAAAAACTCTGGACGTTTTAGAAAATGAAGGTGTAGACATCCTTAGTCTTACTAACTCTTTTCCTGCTCTTTTTATAGATGTGGAAAGGAGAGATTTTTTCTTTAAACGTAAATTTGCTGGTCTCTCCGGTCCGGCTATTAAACCTTTAGCCTTGAAAATGGTTTATGAGGTGGTAAACTACACCTCTCTTCCAGTTATAGGAATGGGTGGAATTGTTAGTGCTTATGATGCTTTAGAATTTCTCTTAGTAGGGGCGAAAGCAGTAGCTTTAGGAGTAGCCAATCTTTTAGATCCTACTTTAGCCTTATCCGTGGTGGAAGGAATCGAGAAGTATTTGCAGGATAATAAAATAGGTAATTTAGAAAACTTAATTGGGAAGGTGAGATGACACAATGGAGAAAGAGGAAATACTGGAAATTTTCCGCCAGGCAGGTGCTTTTTTAGAGGGGCATTTTCTTCTCACTTCTGGTTTACACAGTCCTTTCTATATAGAGAAATTTAAAATCTTACAGCTTCCTCGGTATGTGGAGATTTTAAGCGGAGAAATAATTCGGTACTTTTCAGGAGAAAAAATAGATGTAGTAGTAGGACCAGCAGTAGGAGGGATAATTTTAGCTTATGAGGTAGCTCGCCAACTGGGGGTAAGGATGGCTTTTACTGAGCGAGAAGAAGGAAAAATGGTTTTCCGTCGCGACTTTGAGTTGAAAAAAAGAGACCGGGTCTTGGTGGTAGAAGATGTGGTAACTACTGGAGCATCGGTAGCAGAGGTAATAAAGCGAGTAGAAGAAACCGAAGCCCAAATTGTAGGAATAGGAGTTTTAGTGGATAGAAGCGGAAAAAAAGCTACTTTCTCTTATCCTTTTCACTCTCTTCTAGAAATAGAAGCACAAACTTACTCTCCGGAAGAATGTCCTCTGTGTCAGCAAAAAGTTGCTCTGCAAAAAAGAGGTAGCCGTTACCTATCGTAGGAGGGAAACTGTGCCTGATTGGAAAGCTTTGTTAGACAACGAGTTTGACCTTTTTGAGCCTATCAATCTGGCTCAAAATTTGGTGCGTATTCCCAGTATTTCGGGGGAAGGCGGTGAGGTAGAGCTGGCTCGCTTCATCGCCAATTACTTTATCGACCGTCAAATTAAAGTGGAATGGCAAGAAGTGGAAGAAGGAAGAGCCAACCTGATTGCTGAGGTAGAAGGAGTTTTAGGAGAAGGCCCTAACCTTCTTTTTAATGGTCATCTGGATACTGTTCCTATAGGTAGCGGCTGGACTTATCCCCCTCTAGGAGGAGAGATTGTTGAGAACCGACTTTATGGACGGGGAGCTTGTGATATGAAGGGAGCTTTAGCTTCTATGATATATGCCACTTATATGATTTCTTTGTTTGCTCCCTCTCTCTACGGTAAACTGAAATTAGTACTAGTCGTGGATGAAGAAGGAAGCAACTTGGGGGTAAAGCATTGGATAAAATCTTACAAAGATAGAGGAGAAGTAGTAGACTTTGGATTGGTGGGTGAACCTACGGGCCTCAATATTAGCTTGGGCCATCGAGGAGTAGCGGCTTATCAGCTAAAAGTAAAAGGGAAATCATGCCATATGGGGATAGCCGAGCAAGGGATAAATGCTATTTACCTTGCTTCTCGGGTAATACAGTCTATAGAAGACCAAAATCAAGAACTGAAAAAATTTGCTGACCCCGATTTGGGAAATCCTACTTTACACGTGGGTATGATTCAAGGAGGGACATTTCCTAACGTAGTTCCTGATAATTGTACTTTTGAAGTTGACGTGCGCACTGTCCCCAACTTTCCTCTAGAAAAGATGGAAGAGACTCTGCGGAATGTATTAGATAGTACCAAGCAGGAAGAAGAACCAAGGCTTCATTACCAGGTTAGTCAGTCTATTCCTTATCTTCCTTCAGTAAAAATTAGTCGAGACTTAGAAGGAGTTAAAATTCTTTCTCGCTCTATCAGTGACGTTCCGGGAGAGATTCCCACTTTTGCTCCTTTTCCTGCTTCCTGTGAAGCTTCTTTTCTGGTGGAAGCCGGGATACCTACTTTGATATTTGGACCAGGTAGGATTGAAGAAGCTCATACTGCCAATGAATTTATCTCTGTTACTCAGATAGTGGCAGCTTCCCGCATCTATTCCCTTTTAGCCCTGCGATTTTTGGGTGGAGAGTAAAAGCCACTTCACTGCTTATTAGAAGCTAAGGCAGTGAAGTGGCTTAAAATATAGCTCTCTTATACCACAGGCACGCTGGGGTGTATTTCTCCAGCGTTATAGTTTTTAATCCTTTCCATCTATTTTGTCTTTTAGTCTTGCGCCGTAGGTTGTTCTATTATATTACAGAGACATTCTTAAAATTTCTTCTACATCTTTTTTATCTAAAACCTTTGTCACCCCTAATTTTCCTGATTTTACTGCCATTTCAGCCATTTCTGATATTCTTTCTTCTCCAATTCCAACTTCCCTTAGAGTAACAGGGGCACCAATTTCTCGAAACCACTCTCGAGTTTTTTCGATTCCCTCTAATCCCAGTTCCTGATCACTTTTATGGGCTCGGGGAATTTCCCAGACCCTTTCTGCAAATTGAGCAAATTTGTGAGGGATAACGTCTAAGACATACTTCATCCACTGGGGGAAAATTATAGCTAACCCTGCCCCGTGAGGAATGTCATAGACTGCACTTAAAACATGCTCTATAGGGTGGCAGGTCCACTCCCCACCACCTCCTGCTTCTTCTAAAAGATGATTGAGAGCCATAGTGCCACACCACATAATTACCGCTCGTCCATCGTAATCAGTGGGGTTTTGTAAAACCCGGGGAGTGTATTCAATAATAGTTTTCATTAATCCCTCTGCCCACCGATCTTGAAGGGGGGTTTCAGGAAAAGGATGAAAATATTGCTCAAAAACGTGAGCCATCATATCAGCGATACCACTTACGGTTTGGTCTCGAGGAACAGTATAAGTATTCTCGGGGTCCAAAATAGAAAGAGTGGGATAGAGATGTTGATTATGAGTTCCAAGCTTTTCTAGCGTTTCTTCATTAGTGATGACAGCATTATGGTTCATTTCTGAACCAGTAGCAGCTAAGGTTAAAACAGTCACCAAAGGTATTTTCCCTGGGATTTTGTGCTCATCGATAAAGAAATCCCAGGGGTCTCCAGAATATAGAGCGCCTGCCGCTACAATTTTCCCCGTATCCAGAACACTTCCTCCTCCTACTGCTAAGACTAAGTCAATTTTTTCCTTTTTACATATGACTACTCCTTCTCTTACTTTATCGATACGGGGATTGGGTTTAACTCCTCCTAACTCGTAAACAACGAGGTTTTCTTCTTGTAGATGCTTCATTACTCTATCATATAGTCCATTTTGTCTAATACTTTTGCCTCCGTAAATAAAAAGAACTTTTTTGCCTAACTTTCGGCATTCTTTCCCTACCCGGTCAGTTTCTCTTTTACCAAAAATTATCCTGGTGGGATTGCAATAGTCAAAGTTTCTCAACTTCGTTCCTCCTCGGTTTCCTAAATTTTTTCAAATTGGTCTTTGCTTGCTCCACAGATGGGACAAACCCATTGAGGAGGTAAATCGGAAAAAGGAGTTCCAGGCTTTATCCCTGAATCAGGGTCACCCAAAGAAGAATCATAAATATAGCCACAAACTCGGCATCGATAGCGTTCTTTTTCTTTAGTTTCTTCGTGATAGGTGGCAGCAGTGCGAGGGACTCTGCCTCCTTTTATATCTCGATAGTAGCTATAAGTCATTGGCTCTCCGCCTTCTTCGGTAAAATCGGCTTCTAATATTTCTCCTAGAAATACCCAGTGAGTACCAGCATCCAATTTATTCACCACTTTAGCCTCTAAATAAGCTACGGTGTGCTCAGCAATAATAGGCATTCCTGTTTTGCCCCAGCGATGTTTAACCTGAGATAACTTGTCAGTATCCCTACCACTGTGGAAGCCAAAGAGACCAATAAGAGGTAGAGGAGTATTTTTTTCCAGAACGGAAACTGAAAAGTAGCCACTATTTTGGATATAGATAGAAGTTAAACTTTCTTTGTTCACGCTCGCTACTAATTGGGGAGGAAAAGCAGTTACTTGAGTTAAAGCATTGATAATAAGACCATTAAATTTTCCTCCCTCTCCTGAACACAGAATGTACATCCCACAATTCAGAGCAAAAAGAGAATCTAAATTCAAGCTTAGCCCTCCTTTCTATAGTTCGGCTAACTTTTTCATAGTCGCTTTAGTATTCTCATAAAGCTCCCGATAAATGGGATAATATCGGTCGTAAATGTGGCGATTTTCCTGGTTTACTCTTATAGTAGGACGGAAATTTACCCATTCTTTGATGCGTTCTGGTTGGTCAATTACTCCTGTTCCCAGACCAGCTAAGAAAGCATCGCCAAAAGGAGCTTCCACATCCTTAGAGAGTCTTTTCATATCGAATCCAGTGATGTCAGCAAAGATTTGTACCCAAAAAGATGAGCGAGCTACTCCTCCTACTATCCAGCATTCTGGATTGAGTTTCAATCCTGCTTTTATCCCTTCTTCCATATTGTGGCGCAAAGAGTAAGCCGCCGCTTCTAACATCGCCCGATAGACATGAGCTCGACTGTGATAAAGAGACAATCCAAAAATAGTTCCTCGAGCATCAGGGTCCCAGATGGGGGAACGTTCTCCCATAAAATAGGGTAAAACTACTACTCCTTCACTTCCAGGAGGAATGCTTTGAGTCTGGAGTTCTAATAAAGTATAAGCCGATATTCCCGTATTTTGTTCTACTTCCTTTTCATATTTTCCGAATTGATCTCTGAACCAGCGAGCTAAAGCTCCCGAAGTAGCACTCCCTCCAAAAGTGTAAATTAGCTTATCGTCATAAACCACATAGGGAAAACTAACCAATAAAGGAGTTAGGTGTTGCCCTCCATGCACTGTTCCCCAGCACATTGAAGTTCCAGCCATAGCTACGTGTTCTCCTTCAGCTAAAACCCCAGCAGAAAGCTGGGCTACTGGAGCATCAATTCCCCCTGATACTACTGGAGTCCCTTCCGGTAGACCAGTTTCTTTGGCAAACTGAGCATTTAGTCTTCCTACTATATCGGAAGACTTTAAAATTTTATCAGGAAGCATTCTTTTAGGTATTCCTAAAATCTCACACATTTCTTCTGACCAGGTACGTTTTCTAATATCAAATACTCCCCCAATATTTCCTGCTGAAGAATAATCAGTAGCTAAAACACCGGTTAAATGATAGACTACATAATCCTTGGGAGTGACAAACTGATAAATTTTATTCCACACTTCTGGCTCATGATTGCGAATCCACATCATCTTGGTAAAGCCGTAATAGGAATCGACATAGTTTCCAGTAATCCCAAAAATTTTTTCTTGAGGAACATGGTCTTTTACCCATTGAGTTTCTTCTCGGGCCCTGCGGTCCATCCATATTAAGCAAGGATAAAGAGGTTTTATCTCTTTATCTACAGGAATACCCGAGCCTCCATAGAGACCACTGATAGCTAATCCTGCAATATCAGAAGCAGAAACTTTAGATTTTTCCACACATCGAGCAATAGTTTTAACTACTGCTTCTAACCATACATCAGGCCACTGTTCTGCCCAGGAAGGTCGGGGAGTAATGACTTCATACTCTTGAAAAGCATCAGCTATGAATTCACCTTTTTCATTGACCATCACTGTTTTGGTTCCCTGTGTACCAATATCTGTTCCTAAAAGATACACCCTTTCTCACCTCTTTAACTCCATTTTTTGTTATTTTACCCTACTTTAACTAATTACTCAAAATCTGTTTTTTTTAAAGGACTCTCCACTCTCCATCTTGTTATCGCAAGTTCACTACTGCATAGCAATTTAGTTCTTCTTTCCTGCACTACAGGCTGTTTTCTCTTTATCCTCCTCGAATACCTTAATGCCGATGCAAGTTTTTCACCACAGCAGTCTTGCTTTTTAATTTATTTGTCTTTTTCTCCTTTAGAAATGATAGAGAGTTTTTTTCTATGTTAGAAAGGAAAAGATTTCCCAGTAGTTTTGGCCTTCAGTCTTTTAGGCTTTTGTGTTTCTGGGAGTTATAATAGTATCCCCTTATAGTTTAATTCCTGATAAATAGATTCAGGAATGTCAAAAAAGAGGCTATAGAGGGATAGCGCCCTCTTATAGTCTGTTATATGATATATTTATCTAAAAAGAGGAGGAAAAATATGCTTTCTGAGATATTAAAAAAAGAAGTGGTAATTTTTGATGGAGCAATGGGAACTCGTTTACAGAAATTAGGTCTTCCAGCAGGCCATCCTCCTGAGGAATGGAATCTCTCTCATCCTGAGGAGATAGCTCAGGTACACCGAAGCTATATAGAGGCAGGTTCTACTCTTATTCAAACTAATACTTTTGGCGCCAACCGCATTCGTCTTGAACGTTACCATCTAGAAGAGAAAATTAAAGAAATAATTCACCAAGCAGTGCAAATTGCTAAAAGTACATTAAAAGAGGGAGTATTGCTGGCTGCTTCCATAGGACCTTTGGGAGAATTCATCGAGCCTTATGGAGACCTATCTTTAGAAAAAGCGCAAGGCGCTTTTTTAGAGCAAGTTGAGCTTCTGCAAGAAGAAGGAATAAAAATATTTCACTTAGAAACTTTTAGCTTTTCCTCCGAAGCTCTTTTAGCTTGGGAAGCAATTAAAAACTCTGGTAACGAAGCAATAGTTAGTTTTACCTTCGAGAAACGAAGTGAAGAGCGTTTTACTACTTTAATGGGAGAAACTCCCCGCCAGATAGTAGAAGTTTTTAAAGGCGAACCCATTGTTGCTCTCGGTACCAATTGTGGGGGAGGGATGAGGGAGATAATAGAAATCGCTCGTCAATATCGAGAAAGTTATTCCGAGCCTCTTTCTTGCAAACCTAACGCCGGTATTCCTCAGGTGATAGAAGAAAAGGTAGTTTATACTGAAACCCCAGAACACTTTGCAGAAGGGACTAAACAACTACTTAAGTTGGGAGTAAACATAATTGGTGGCTGTTGTGGAACAGATGAAAGGTACATCAAGGCTATCAAAAGAACTATTAGGGAGGCATCTTCTTTTAAACCACAACCGTAGATACTCTCGGTAGAAAAGGAATTACCTCCCCTCCTAAAAAATGAGCTATTTCTTCCAACCGCGAGAGGGGAGGAGATTTTACTCCTTCTTGAGCGGGCTTGCGATCTAAGGCGTTAATTTGTACTCGATTAGGGGAAATAAGGGCAATTTTCTCCTTCAGGAAATCAAGTTCTCTTTCCGAATCATTTATTCCCTCTACTATAAAGATTTCTAACCACATCTCCCCGGGGAAATGTTTGCGCAATTTAGTTAAACTCTCTAAATAAGAGTTTAAAGTAATTTGGGGATGAGGTCGATCGATCATCTGAAGAGCCTGATAGGAAGCAGCGTCTAGAGAAGGAATTATGATATCCATCTCTTGTATCTCTTCTAGAAGCTCCTCATGGAAAGCAAAAAGAGTTCCATTGGTAATTAAGACTAACTTTTGCTCTGGGAAAAGTTTTTTGATAAAATGGGCAATTTCTCCTAAAGAGGAATGGAGAGTGGGCTCTCCCCAACCGGCAAAAGTAATACAATAAGGAGGAGCATTTCGAAATCGAGAAGAGGTAGCATACTTTTTGAGACTTTCCATTACCTCAAGAGTGGGGACATATTCTTTTCTCTCTATGGTTAAATCGGTAGTTATTCCACATTCACAATATATACAATTTAAGCTACAAGTCTTATAAGGAAGAAGATTGATCCCCAGAGAACTACCTAATCGCCGCGAGATTATAGGTCCAAAAATATATTTTTGTGCCATATGTTTTTTCCTTCTCTCTATAGGTCTTCTAGAAAAATCTTTAACCCTACTAACACAATAGCTATTCCTCCTCCTATCTCGGGAGAGGAAAAAAATCCCCTTACTTTATGTCCTAGGGAAACTCCTAAATAAGTCATAAATGATGCTACTATTCCAATAATGAGAGCAGAAAACCAGATATTTTTATCTATAAGAGCAAAAGAAAAACCCACCGCTAAAGCATCGATACTAGTAGCTAAAGAAGCAAAAAAGAGAGGCCAACCCTGACTAAAATCGACGAAGGGTGTATCATCATCTTTTTTCCATCCCTCATAAATCATTTTTCCTCCCACTAAAGACAGCACTCCTAAAACTACCCAATGGTCAAAAGAACTAATGAATTGGGCTACTTGTAAACCTACTCCGAAACCTATCAAGGGCATAAAAAACTGAAAAGCTCCAAAAGAAATAGAAAGACGTAATTTAGCGTCTAATGGACAAATCTTCTGGCACATTCCAAAAGCTGCAGCTAAAGAAAAAGCGTCCAAGCCTAATCCTATAGCAACAATAAATGTTTCAAGCATTCAGTTTCCTTCCTCTATTAAAACTTGGTGGATTATAACATAAAGACCTTCATGGTTTAAAGAGTTAACTTTTTGATTTTTATGAAATAAAGAAAGGGACGGCCTTTATGGTAAAGTAAACTTTTTGCGATTTCCCTTT
>ENA-UPSB01000945-UPSB01000945.1-bioreactor-metagenome-genome-assembly--contig:-NODE-945-length-40256-cov-11.298003_pt1 | contig 40256 bp, 30 predicted proteins | sample MGYA00238182_ERZ773286 | MGnify/ENA primary metagenome ERZ773286 (study PRJEB29026, sample SAMN07631240) | bioreactor metagenome | isolation source: Switchgrass digestor | place: USA: Dartmouth...
GCAAACACGCAGCGATGGACGAGGCATTCCGCGTGACAAAGCGCGGCGGTGTGATGTTTGTTTCCTACTTCATGAGCGACCCTTCGATAATTGGGTATTGTTTTTTAAAAGGAAACCTTAAAAAAGTGCTTGATGCGGGGCTGATTGACCCAAAAACTTTTTTGACCACATCGACGCCGGCAGAGGTTTTCGAGCTTTACCGCCGCGAGGAAATTGACGCGCTGGCTGCTCGGCTTGACGTTAAGCGGCTGCATTTCGTCGGTACCGATATGTATACAAATTATTTCAAAGAGTATATCGATAGCCTCGACGACGGCACTTTTGAATGGTACCTAAAATACCACTTTAACATTTGCGAGCGGCCCGACATGACGGGCATCTCGCATCACACGCTCGATATTTTAAAAAAGAGGTGATATAGTGGAGTTTACAATACGCCCGGCGGAGCCTTCCGACTGCGAAAAGATTCGACCGCTGCAAAAAGAAATAGCCGACCTGCATCACGAAGGTCGGCCTGTTTTATTCCGCACCGAGGCTTGCTTTTATACTGAGGGAGGAATCATTTTCTGATAAGCACTTAAAGAGGGGAGCTATGTATGCCACTGCGTCGAGGTCGCCCTCATGCATGGCTGTTACAATCTGTTTTTAAATGTGTACTCGTTTAACGCCGGCGCACGAGCAAATTTGCGAGAATTGATGAAGCGCATGGAGCTGCTGTTATAATCGCGCTTATTCGGCTTTTTCCGGTAGTTGCCTTTCAAGCATGAGGTTGAACATAAGCGCCACGGCTGTGCTCATGCCGAACACGTCGTACTGGCTGTATTTCTCGGAGGTCTTTGTCCCCCATGCAGTCCAAATAAGGTTTTTCGAGTTGCGGTTTTTCCAAGCGGCGTCGGCATTACGCCTGAGCCAATCAAAAACCTCCTTGTTTTCTACCATAACGGCGTATCTTGAAATCCAGCGCGTGAGTATCCCTTTAAAGCCGATAAGGTCGCCCCCTTCGGTTTCATTGTTCATGACGCCGTAATTATACATGAACCGCATTGCAAACTCGGCGGCTTTCTTGGCTTTGGTTAAATACGACTCATCGCCGCTGTACTCGTAATAAAGCATGCAGGCGCCGATAAATGTGCCTTGGTTGTATGTTGATGACCACTTGTTAATGTTGCCCTTTATGTCAATGGCGTCGTAAACTTTGCCAAGGCCTATCTCATAAAGGGTGGCGATTTGCCAGTCGAGCACAAGCTTTGCTTTCTCGTAATATTCCTCATTTCCGGTAGCTTTGCCAAGCAGGCACGCGGCTATAGCGCCCGGCCCGCAGACGCAGGAGTTTTTGCTTTTGTTGTCGGTTCGCCACCAAAGCCCGCCGCCGAGGTCCTCGCTATACGCGCGCTCCCAAACCGGGTCGAAATTTATCTTTGCATAGCGCAAATAGTCGTCTTCGCCGGTCAAAAAGTATGCGCGCAAAAAGGCGATACAAAGCCACATTATATCGTCATTGTACTCGTTCCAAGTCCACTTTTTGCCGTATTGCTTAAGCGTTGCCTCCGCAATTTCTTTTATATAGTTAAGATATTTTTCATCGCGTGTGACTTCATAGGCGTCGATGACGGTCTCGAAAATCTCGGCATTGTCCCAAAAGTCGGCGTTTCTGAACTTGCCTTTGTTGTAATAATACTTTATAAATGCGTCGAAGACTGTTTCGGCGCGCTCAAGGTCGGTGTCAACCGCCGGCTCGGTTTCAGCTGCAGTTTCAACCGGGGCAGTGGTTTCGGCCTCCGTAGTCTCAGGAGCGGCAGTGCCGTCGCCGTCAGCGCAGCCTGAAGCCAAAAGGGAGCCAAAGATAATAGATGCCGCTAAAAGTAGGGAAACAGTGCGTTTCATTACCGGTATCCTTTCATGGGGTATTTTTGGCGATTTCGCAGTTATAAAAAACGCAGAGGGTAGGTATGTTGCCCTCTGCGGACAAAGTCATGCAAAGTCTAAAGCATCGACAGCCACGCTGCAGCCGACGCGTCGGACGGCATTCGCCAGTCCCCGCGCGGCGATAGCGATACGGTGCCGAGCTTTACGCCGTCGGGCGTGCAGGAGCGCTTGAACTGCTGGCTGAAAAAGCGCCTTATAAAAAGCTTCAGCGTATTTTCTATATGTTTTTCGTCATAGTCGCCGGCAAATGCCAGTTTCGCGATGCGAAGCGTTTTTGCAGGGTCATAGCCCCAGCGGATTATATAATAGAGGAAAAAGTCGTGCAGCTCGTACTCGCCCAATATCTCCTCGGTACGCTGCGAAATCTCGCCGTCTTTTGATGGAATAAGCTCTGGAGAGATAGGGGTGTCAAGGATGTCAAGCAGCACACCTGAAAGCTCGGGGCTGTCGCAGGTGTCGGCAAAATAAGCGATAAGGTAGCGCACAAGCGTTTTAGGCACCGAGCAGTTGACGGCGTACATCGACATATGGTCGCCGTTATAAGTCGACCAGCCGAGCGCCATTTCTGAGAGGTCGCCTGTGCCGACAACAAGCCCGCCTGTTTGGTTCGCGATGTCCATCAGCACCTGTGTGCGCTCGCGAGCTTGCGCGTTTTCGAACGTCACGTCTGGCGTTATGCCGTCGTGGCCGATGTCCATAAGGTGCTGTGCGACTGATTTTGCTATCGGAATCTCGCGGAAGGTCACCCCGAGCAGCCGGCAGAGCTTTTCGGCATTGCTTTTCGTACGCGAGCCGGTGCCGAAGCAGGGCATGGTAACGCCTATCGCATCGGTGCGTGGCCTTCCGAGCCGGTCGAGAGCGCGCGAGGCGACGATAAGCGCCAGAGTCGAGTCGAGCCCGCCTGAAACTCCCACCACCGCGGTTTTCGCGCCGGTATGGCGCAGGCGTTTGGCAAGCGCAGCCGCCTGCATATCGAGTATCAGGCTACAGCGCTTGTCGCGGTCGCCTCGGTCTTCTGGCACAAAAGGCCTTTTGGCAAAACGGCGGGTGAGCATTGTCTCGCTCAGCTCGGTTTCAAATGGTATATAGATATAGTCGGGATTACGCTCGCATACGAAGTCCGAGAGCCTGCGGCGCTCGTAATCGAGGCGCTTGACGTCTATCTCGCCGAATGTAATCTCGGCGCCGCCGAACGGTGGGCATTCTGCGACCGTCGTGCCGTACTCGCAGATAAACGCATGGCCTGAGTATATAAGGTCTGTTGTCGACTCGTCCGGTCCCGACGAGGTGTAGGCGTATGCGCAGACATGCCTTGCCGAGTGCATGCGGGCGAGGTCGCGCCGGTACTCGGGCTTGCCGACCGATTCGGGCGAGGCGGAAATGTTGCATATAAGCGTCGCTCCCGCCATACAGTGTCTGGTCGAAGGCGGGGTTTGGCACCAAAGGTCCTCACAGATTTCGGCGCCGACTATAAGCTCGCGCAGCGCGGCATGCTCAAAAAGTATTTTCGTCCCAAACGGGCAGAGCTGGCCGGCGTAGCTTACCTCCGCTGTCATGTGGGGCGCGGGCGTAAACTGCCGCGCTTCGTAAAACTCGTTGTAGTTAGGGAGAAAAGTCTTAGGAATAAGTGCCAGCAGCTTGCCGCGGAAAATCGCCGCGCAGCAGTTGTAGAGCTTTCCGAACAGCCGCACCGGCACGCCGAGGAAATACAGCGTGGCAAGCTCGGCGGTCTTTTTTGCAAACACTTCCACAGCGCGCTCGGCGGCGTCAAGCAGCGCGGAGTGGAAAAACAAATCCGAGCAGCTGTACCCGGTAACGCATAGCTCCGGGAAAAGCGCCACCACCGCTCCGCCTTCGGATGCGGCGAGGGCGAGCCTTACAATCTCGCCTATGTTATACTCGCAATCGGCGACGCGAAGTGGCGGTGACGCCAGCGCAAGCTTTACAAATCCGTCTTTCATAAAGCAAACCTATTAATCGGCAAAATGGGAAACCGTGGATATATCCCATAAACCGGTTTCCCGTTTGATTTTACAAATATTATACACAATTAGCGGCGAAAAGGCAACCCAATAAGTAGGCCTATAACCCGCTTTTATTTTTTGCAGCCGTTTCCTGCAACGCCGAGTGCCGCGCCGACAAACTCGCGGAACAGCGGGTGGGCTTTGTCCGGACGGCTGAGGAATTCGGGATGGAACTGTACGCCGATATAGAAGCGGTTAGCGTCAAGCTCGATGGCTTCAATCAGGCTGCCGTCGGGCGAGGTGCCGCAAAGCGTGATGCCATGATCCATGAAAACTCGGCGGAAATCGTTGTTGAACTCGTAGCGGTGGCGGTGGCGTTCGTGGACCAGCGAGGTGCCATAAGCCGACGCCATGAGCGTGCCGCTCTTAATAACGCAAGGATACGAGCCGAGGCGCATTGTGCCGCCTTTCCTCGTTATATTCTGCTGACCTTCCATCAGGGCGATGACAGGGTAAGGCGTGGCGGGGTTAAATTCGGTCGAGTTTGCGTCCTTCATGCCGCAGACATTTCGCGCAAACTCGATGGTCATAATCTGCATGCCAAGGCAAATGCCGAACAGCGGCACGTTATTCTCGCGCGCGTATTTTGCTGCCGAGATCATGCCCTCTATACCCCTGTCGCCGAACCCGCCGGGGATAAGGATACCTTTGGCTTCCTTAAATATGCGGGCAGCGTTCTCGTCGGTGACGTTTTCGCTGTCGACCCACATTATATCTACATCGGCGCCGTATACATAGCCCGCATGGCGCAAAGCCTCGTTGATTGAGAGGTATGCGTCGTGCAGTTTCGTATACTTGCCGCAGATTGCGATTTTAACGGTTTTGTCGAGGTTTTTGATCTTCTCGACCATTGCGCGCCAGCTCGTGAGATCGGGTTCGGGGCAATCGAGCCCAAGCTCGCGGCAGACAACCCGGTCAAGCCCGTTCTCATGCAGCATGAGCGGCGCCTCGTATAGGCAGGGGAGCGTGACGTTTTCGATCACGCAGTCGCGCCTGACGTTGCAGAACAGCGCGATTTTTTCCTTGATTTCGTCGTCGAGATGCTCGTCCGAGCGCGTGATAATGATGTTAGGGGTGATTCCCGATGCCTGTAGCTCCTTTACGGAGTGCTGCGTGGGCTTGGATTTATGCTCCTGGGTCGCGCGCAGGTACGGGACAAGGGTGACGTGTATGAAAAGGCAGTTTTCGCGGCCTTCCTCAATGGATATTTGGCGGATAGCCTCAAGGAACGCTTGGCTTTCGATGTCACCAATCGTTCCGCCGATCTCGGTTATAAGCACGTCTGCGCATGTCGCCTTTGCACCCGCGCGGATGAAGTCTTTAATTTCATTCGTAATGTGAGGTATAATTTGGACGGTTTGTCCGAGGTACCCGCCCTCGCGCTCGCGCTGCAGCACGTTCCAGTAAACGCGTCCGGAGGTCAGGTTGGAGTATTTATTAAGGTTCTCGTTAATAAACCGCTCGTAATGGCCCAGATCCAAGTCGGTCTCCGCACCGTCGTCGGTAACGAAAACCTCGCCGTGCTGATAAGGGCTCATCGTGCCCGGGTCGACGTTCATATATGGGTCAAGTTTCTGTGCCGCGACTTTAAGTCCGCGCTGCTTGAGCAATCTGCCCAGCGAGGCGGCGGTTATTCCTTTGCCGAGCCCAGAAACCACGCCGCCGGTTACAAATACATATTTTGTCCTTTTCATAATCTTAAACGCCCCTATCCGCTTTTATCGATTGGATGTATTCATTGATGTCTATCAAGCTGACATTCTCCTCGTTATACCCGCTTTGCAAGCTGTCGGCCAGCGCATTGGCGGTGTCAATAGAAGTAAGGCACGGGATGCCGAGCGATACCGCGCGCCGGCGTATCTTTACGTCGTCAAATGCGGGATTTCTTCCTTTTGCCGATGTAGAAATTATATAAGAAATTTCGCCGCTGTCAAGTGCCGTTATGGGGTTATCGCGCGGATTTTCGCTGATTTTGTTTAAAACCGTCACAGGCATGCCGCCCGCGCGGATTTCTACCGCTGTACCCGAGGTGGCGTATAGCCTAAAGCCCATCACGCGGAATTTCCTCGCGATTGCGGCGATCTCGCTTTTGTCGGAGTCGCGTACCGTGAAAATAACCCCGCCTTTGCGCTTCATTTTATACCCGGCCGCGACAAGGCCCTTATAAAGCGCCTCCCGCATATCGCGCCCGATGCCGAGAACCTCGCCAGTCGACTTCATCTCCGGGCCAAGCTGGGTGTCGACGCCTGAGAGCTTTTCAAACGAGAAGACCGGCACTTTAACCGCGAAATACGGCGTGATCGGCGCGATGCCGTCGGAATATCCACAATCTGCGAGCGACTCGCCCATCATAATGCGCGTTGCGACTGTGCACATCGGGATGCCGGTCACCTTACTGAGATATGGAACCGTGCGCGACGCGCGCGGGTTAACCTCTATAACATACAGCTCGCCGCCACTGATGAGGTACTGCACGTTTATAAGCCCGCGCACATTTAGCGCAAGGCAAATTTTCTTTGTTTCCTCGAAGATGCGGTTTGCCATCTCCTCGCTGACGTGGATGGCGGGGTAAATGGCTATGCTGTCGCCCGAGTGAATGCCCGACCGCTCGACATGCTCCATAATACCGGGCAGAAGCACTTCTTTGCCGTCGGAAATTGCGTCGACCTCGACTTCAAGCCCGCTTATATATTTGTCGATAAGCACCGGGCGGTCTTGGCGGTGCGAGAAAATGATGCGAGCATACTCGACGACGTCGTCCTCGCCATACGCTATAATCATATTCTGACCGCCGAGCACATACGAGGGGCGCATGAGCACGGGATAGCCTAGCTCCTCGGCGGCATGGATCGCTTCCTCTTCGCTGGTGACCGAGTAGCCTTTCGGCCGCTTTATGCCGAGCGACTCGAGCAGCGCGTCAAAACGCTTGCGGTCCTCGCAGATGTCAATCGCCTCGGCGCCGGTGCCAAGGATTTTAACGCCGCGCTCGTCAAGCTGCTTTGCGAGCTTCACTGAGGTGCCTCCGCCGAACGCGACAATAACGCCGAGCGGCTTTTCAATCTCGATGACCCGCATCACGTCGTCGATTGTCAGCGGCTCAAAGTATAGCCTGTCGGAGATGTCAAAGTCTGTCGAGACGGTCTCGGGGTTGTTGTTTATGACAATCGCTTCATAGCCCATCTCCTTGAGCGCGAAGACGCACCGCACGCAGGCATAGTCGAACTCGATGCCTTGGCCGATCCTGATGGGGCCTGATCCGATGACGACTACGCGCGGCTTCGTGCTGCGCGCGACAAACTCGCCTGCCTCGTCAGCAAATTTTCCGTCGCCGTTTGGCACCGCATAAAAATACGGGGTCTGGGCCTCAAACTCGCCCGCGCAAGTGTCGACCATGCGATACACCGGTTTGCCGGTACGCACTTTACCTTCCACAATGTTGCGGAACTTGTCGATAAAGAACCGGTCGATTTTAGTAAGCTCGTAAAGCTCATCGTCCGAGTAGCCGCGGCGTATCGCCTCGCCAATGACGAAAAGCCGGTCGTCGGTAGCGTGGACAAGAAGCTCCCTGAGTTTTTTGTCAGGCAAATCGCGGTATTCAGGTGCCTCGAGCGTCTTGCGCCCGATCTCTGCGCCGCGGATGGCTTTAAGCAGCGCGTCCTCAAATGTGTCGGAAATGCTCATTACCTCGCCGGTCGCCTTCATCTGCGTGCCAAGCTCGCGGCTGGCATAGACGAACTTGTCGAAGGGCCATTTTGGCATCTTGACGGCAACATAGTCGAGCGAAGGCTCAAATGCGGCGCAGGTTTTACCGGTGACGACGTTCTTAATCTCATCGAGCGTGTAGCCGAGCGCGATCCTCGTCGCGACTTTTGCGATGGGATAGCCGGTCGCCTTCGATGCGAGCGCAGACGAACGCGAAACGCGCGGGTTGACCTCAATGACCGCATACTCAAAGCTGTTTGGGTTGAGCGCGAACTGCACGTTGCAGCCACCTTCGACACCGAGCGCCTGGATGATGTCGAGCGCTGCTGAGCGCAGCATCTGATACTCGCGGTCGGCGAGAGTCAAAGCGGGCGCGACGACAATGCTGTCACCGGTATGTATCCCTACCGGATCGATATTTTCCATTGAACATACCGCGATGACGTTGCCGATCTTGTCGCGCATTACCTCAAACTCGATTTCCTTCCAGCCGGCGACGCAGCGTTCGACGAGAATCTGCCCGATAGGCGACGCGGCAAGTCCGGTCGACGCGACTTCGGTCAGCTCGGCGCGGTTATGCGCGATGCCGCCGCCGCTGCCGCCGAGCGTGAACGCTGGGCGGATTATTACCGGGTAGCCGTTTTCCTCGGCGAACGCATATGCTTCCTCCATGCTCGTCGCGATAGCCGAGGGGATGACAGGTTGCCCAATGGACTGCATCGTCTCTTTGAAGAGCTTTCTGTCCTCGGCTTTGTCGATGGTTTCAGGCGAGCTGCCGAGCAACCGCACGCCGTATTTTTCAAGCACGCCGGTGCGCGCGAGCTGCATACAGAGCGTAAGCCCCGTCTGCCCACCCATTCCTGAGAGTATGCTGTCCGGACGCTCTTTTTCGATAATCCGGCGCACGGTAGTCAGCGTCAGCGGCTCTATATATATTTTATCGGCCATAACGCTGTCGGTCATGATTGTCGCCGGGTTTGAGTTGACAAGCACTATCTCCACGCCTTCTTCGCGCAGCACGCGGCAAGCTTGCGTTCCCGCATAGTCAAACTCGGCAGCCTGCCCGATGGCGATCGGGCCGGAGCCGATGAGCATTACCTTCTTTATGGAATTATCCTTTGGCACGTCTATACTCCCCCATGAGCTTTACAAACTCGTCGAAAAGGAACGCGGTGTCGCGCGGACCCCCGCAGCCTTCAGGATGGAACTGGACTGAGAACGTCCATTTCCTTTTGTACTGCAGTCCTTCGTTTGTACCGTCGTTCATATTTACGAAACGAGTTTGCGCTATTTCGGGATCCACGCTTTCGCTGGTAACCACGTAGCCGTGGTTTTGCGTGGTGATGTATGTCCTGCCGGTGACAACGTCTTTTGCCGGCTGGTTGGAGCCGCGATGGCCGAACTTGAGCTTTTCTGTCGAAAATCCCGCGGCGAGCGCGAGAAGTTGGTGCCCGAGGCAGATTCCGAACATCGGTATTTCGGTACTTTTGAAAAGCTCTCGCAAGGTGGCGATTGATTCGGTATTATCCGCGGGGTTGCCGGGGCCGTTTGAAAGCATTATGCCGTCGGGGCTAAAGTCCGCAATTTCTTTCGCGGAGGTGTTGTATGGGAATATCGTGACGCTGCAACCCCGCTGCTCAAGCTCGCGGCGTATGTTTTCTTTGTAGCCGTAGTCGAGCATCGCCACTTTAAAATTGCCGCCCCGTCCGGAAACCGGCGAGGCGACCGAAACGTTTTTGACGGCGTCCTTTATTTTATACGCTGCGATATCGGGCGAATACTCGGGAGCATATGCAATTCTCCCGTTCATCGTCCCGCGTGAGCGAAGGATAAGCGTAAGCTTCCTTGTGTCGATGCCGAAAATCCCCGGCACGCCCTGCTCGCGCAGGAATTTGTCGAGCGTGCCTTGGCAACGGAAGTTTGAGGGCGCCGTGCAGAGGTCGTTTACGATATAACCGAACGCACGGATGCTTTTGCCCTCGAAATCTTCCGGAATAACCCCATAGTTGCCTATAAGCGGGAATGTCTGGGTTATAATCTGTCCGTAGTAGCTTTTGTCGGTCAGTGTTTCAAGATAGCCTGTCATCGCGGTGGTGAATACCACTTCGCCGGTCACTTCTTTTTCCGCTCCGAAGGCGTATCCTTCAAAGCACTGCCCGTCTTCGAGTATTAAATACGCTTTCTTTTCAGCCATAAATGCCGGGTTTACCGTAACTCTCCTTACTAGAATTCCCGAATTATCCGCGGCGACCGACAAAGCACTGCTTGCAGAAATACTCGGCAGGCTTACCGCAAGCCGCAACAAGCCCTTCCACGCTGATATAACCGAGGCTGTCCGCTCCAAGTTTCTTACAAATCTGGTCGACAGTCATATGGTTCGCGATAAGCGCGTCCTCGCTTGCGATGTCGGTGCCGTATCGGCAGACATGCCTAAACGGCGGCGACGAAATGCGTAGGTGCACTTCTTTAGCCCCGGCTTCGCGCAGGGACGCGACTATCTTCTCGCTTGTCGTGCCGCGCACGATCGAATCGTCGACAAGCACCACCCTTTTGCCTTCTATGTTCGCGCGCAGCGGGTTGAGCTTGAGCTTGACGATTTTTTTGCGCTGGGCTTGGGTCGGATATATGAAGCTCCTGCCGAGATAGCGGTTTTTGACAAAACCGGTAACCAGCGGAAGACCGCTTTCCGCAGCAAATCCGGCCGCAGCCTCGAGTCCGGAGTCAGGAACTCCGCAAACGACATCGGCTTCGGCCGGATGCTCGCGCGCGAGCGTGCGCCCCATATTAAATCTTGCCTCGTATACCGACACGCCGTCGATTACCGAGTCGGGGCGGGCAAAGTATACGTATTCAAAGATGCAAAGGCCATTGTCGGGAGTGCGATGTGTGAGTACTTTTTCCGAGTAAACGAGCTCTCCGCCCTCAAAGACGACAAGCTCACCCGGCTCGACATCGCGTAGGAACTTATAGTCTATCGCATCGAGCGCGCAGCTTTCGGACGCAACCGCTATGCCGCTTTCGCCGACGCCGATGCAAAGCGGCCTGAAACCGTCGGCGTCACGGACAGCGACAATCCTGCCGTCGCCGCACAGTATGACAAGCGAAAACGCGCCGCGGAGCTCGGACACCGCTTTTTTAACGCCTGCTTTTATATCGCCGAGAGTGACGGTATAGTAAGCCACCAGCGCAGAGATTACCTCGCTGTCGCTTGTCGCTTCAAAGCGGACGCCGAGTTTGCGGAGCCACTCGCGCAGTTCGTCGGCATTCGTCACGTTTCCATTATGCGCCGCGGCATGCCGCCCGGTCAGATACTCGGTGACGAAAGGCTGGACGTTCTGTTCGCTGCTGCCACCTGCTGTTGAGTATCGGTTATGGCCAAGAGCCGACGAGCTTTTTGGTAGCTCAGCCAGCGCGCCGCCACCGAACACGTCGCCGACAAGCCCCATGCCTTTGTGAACGACTATCTGGTTGTCGACGGTTACGGCGATGCCGCTACCCTCCTGCCCCCGGTGCTGGAGCGAGAGAAGGGCATTGTATGTAAGGCCCGCGGCTTCGTCGCTGCCATGAAGGCTTATGCCGAAAACCGCGCACTCCTCATGAGGCTTGTCTTCGTTTGTTGTGCAGTGCCTGCGACTGCAAAAATACTGCATATTAAAGGTTTCCCCCGAGTTATTGAGATTGGTACGTCTTTATTATATTTTCCGCAGCCGCCCGTTTTGTAATACGCATATCCATTGCTTGCTTTTCAATAAAACGGTGGGCTTCGGCTTCTGTCATTTTAAACTGGTCTATTAGTATCCATTTGGCGCGGTTGACCAAACGGATTTCTTCCATTTTATTCTCAAGCGTCTCAAACTTCTTTTCAATCCGGCGCAGGCGTTCCCGCGTCGCGCAGAGCAGCTTTAGCGCAGATGCCACCGCGGGCTTCGTGACGGGCTTTGCTAGCACATAAACGCCAAAGCCGCTTACCCGCTCGGTTATATCTTCGGCGAGCTCGCTTTTGACAAACATAAGCACGCCCGCATCGCTGGATTGGCAGATTTCGATCGCGAAATCGCAGCCGAATTCGTCCGGAAGAGGTGTGTTGACAATAACAATATCAAACTCCGACTCCAGTGTCGCGCGTTTGGCGCTGCCTATATCGCGCACGACAGTGACAGGCCAAAACTCGGATTTAGGGAGCAGCGGCTCCAAAAACTCCGTCAGTTTCGCGGACGCAGAGACAACGAGCGTATTGTAAGTACGTTCGTCGAATGTCATGCGCTTTACCGCCTTTCGTCCGAGGTGCCCCGCTGCGGGCAGGTGTCACTGCTTGCCGAAAAAGGAGTCAAGAAGCCTTTTCGGCAAATGCGCGCGAACAAAATCGCTCTCGAGCGCGAGCTTTTTCGCGTCTTGGTATGTTTTTGGAAGCTGCTGAAGGCACATGCCTTCCACTGCGCCGGAAGCGTTCAAATCTATATTTATCGGCTCCGGCAGCATAGCGCCGCTCTCGAATCCCTCAAGGCACGCGTAAATAAGCAAGAGTATTATAAGGTAGGGATTTGCTAGCGGATCGGGCGAGCGCAGCTCGACGCGGCGGTTTCCCCATTGCGCTACAGGTACTCTGACAAGCTGGGAGCGGTTGCCGTGCGACCACGAAACATATGCCGGCGCTTTCATTTTGCCGAGCCTCTTGTAAGATTCCTCGGAGGGGTTGAAAAACGCCGTAAGCTCGCGCGCGCGGGTTAGCACTCCGGCGACGATGCCGGGGATGCAGTCGCGGCTGTCGTCAGCGGTGGCGGAGATATGGACGTGCAGGGCGTTCCCCGGCGCGTCATCAAGCGGTTTGGGCGAAAAGTCCGCGAAAAGCCCGCTGCGGGCTGTTATCGTGCGGACCACAGACTTAAATGTGATTGCGTTATCCGCGGCAGAAAGCGGATCGGAGTAGCGGAACGCAATTGTATTTTGACCCGGGCCTTCCTCGTGATGGGAAGACTCGGGGATTATTCCCATCTGTTCGAGCGTGAGGCAGATTTCCCTGCGGATGTTTTCCCCCTTGTCTTCGGGGGCTATATCCATATAGCCTGCCCGGTCGTAAGGTTCGCGCGTGGGCAGGCCGTGCTCGTCGGTTTTGAAAAGGTAAAATTCATACTCGGTGCCGAACTTGAAGCTGTAACCGGCGGCTTTCGCCTTCTCATCGGCGGCGGCAAGGAGGCTGCGGGTGTCAAGCTCGAATGGGCTGCCGTCGGGATAGGTGATATTGCAGTACATGCGCACGACCCTGCCGTGCTCGGGACGCCAGGGCAAAAGCGCCAGGGTCGACGGGTCGGGGCACAGAATCAAATCGGAGCCGGATTCCTCGCCGAAGCCGCGGACGGCGGAAGCATCGAACGCTATACCATGCAAAAATGCGCGTTCCAGCTCCGTCGGCATGATGGAAATATTCATCGGTTTGCCGAATATGTCGCAAAAGGCGAGCCGGATGAACTTTACGTCCTCTTCCGCGACATATTGCATAACCTCGTCAATTGTGTATCCCATGCCCCACGGCCTCCTCAGTTCTGTACATAAAGCTGTTTGTACGGTCTTTTGGTGTTCGGCGTCACGACCGTGTAGTCGCTGTCAAGCAGCCAGCCGAGCGGGTATCCAAACGAGTATGCGAAAATCTCAAGGTGCCCCGCAAGCTCAGCCCTGTCTTCTTCGCCGGCTAGGCGGACGTTTACTTGGGCGGGGAAATCCACGCCTTCCGCCCTACCGCGCAAAAAGAGCTTTCCGCCATGCATTCCCGTGCAGGGGAACTCGCCGACGATGTTGCCGGTATAAGGGCTTGGGCCGCCAAGCCCCAGTACTATTATAACGCCGCCGGCTTGGTATTCGCCGAGAAAGCTGCCTGTATAGCCGCCGATTATAATCACCGGGCGCTTGTCTTTGTACTCTTTCATGTGGATGCCGGTTCGGTAACCGGCGTTGCCGCGAACGCAGATTACTCCTCCGCGCATCGCGTAGCCTGCCGCATCGCCGATATTGCCATGTACAATGATGCGGCCGGCGTTCATCGTGTCGCCGACCTCGTCTTGCGCGTTGCCGAACACTTCAATGGTGGCGCCGTTGAGATAGCCGCCGAGCGTGTTGCCCGGGGTGCCGTACAGCTTCAGCGTCACTCCGTCAAGCCCTTCGCCGATATAGCGCTGCCCGATGCAGCCTTCCACAACGCAATCGGATCCCACGGCGCGAATTTTCGCGTTAAGCTCCTTAAAATCGAGGCCGTACGCATTTATAACCATTATACCACACCTCCGAGCATTTTCAATCGAGAATTTCCCGAAAAAGCCATAAGGGAAGGATAATTTTTTATAAGCTCGAAATCGATCTCATCAAGCGGCGTTTTGTTTCGTATCAAGGAGGTATAAATACCAGCGCGAGTCGTGTCGCCGATGATGATAAATCCGACGAGCCTGCCTTCATTTACATATAGCTTTTTCAGGCAGCCCGGGGTGCGTATTTCGTGCAGCTCTCCGGTATAGGTGCCGGCAGTCGCGATGTGAAGGCCGAAAAACCCGACCGAGTTCATCGGGACGGCGTTTGCATAGCTGGAGTATCCCTCCGCCATGTTTATGCCGGCGCACTCGCCCTGCATATATGCGTTTGGCAAGATGGCTAGCACGCGGCTTGAGGACGAGGTTATATCGAAGCTTTCAGTGCAATCCCCTGCGGCATAGACGTCGGGCAGCGAGGTGAGCATCGTGTCGTCGACGATTATGCCGCGCCCGATCTTCCCGCCCGCGTCGCGCACGAGCGCGACGTTTGGGCGGACGCCGACCGCAAGCACGAGAACGTCAAACTCGACACTCGCGCCGCTTTGCAGGATCGCCACATTCTCCTCGAATTTTGCCACAGTGTCGCCGAGGATAAGATTTATGCCATGGCTTTGGAGGGTTTCCTCGACAATATTGGCGCTGTCAGAATCGAGTATGCTTGCCAGCACCTGCGGCGCAAGGTCGCAGACTGTGATGCTGCCGACCCGGCCGTGGATGCCTTCGGCGCATTTGAGGCCGATAAGCCCCGCGCCTACTATAAAGACGCGCGACTCGGGGGTGATGGCTCTCTCGAGTTCAAGCGCGTCGTCAAGTGTCAAAAACGAAAATTTACTTTTTACTGTATCGAGCCCTTCAAACGGCGGCACAAAAGGCACCGATCCCGTCGCGCATAGGAGTTTCTCATAGCCTATGCTTGTGCCGTCCGAGAGCATAACGGTTTTGCGCTCTGGGTCAATGCGCTCAGATTTTGTGGCGAGCATAACCCGCACGCCGTTTTTCTCATAGAAGCTCTCGGGCCGGTATAGCATCTTCTCCAGCGTCGTTTTGCCCTCGAGCAGGTATGAGATAAGCGGGCGGCAATAGGTAAGGTATGGTTCGGCGGTGATAAGCGTTATCCCGCCTGACGGGTCTACTTTGCGGATGCCCTCAATGCAACCGGTTGAAGCAACGCCTCCGCCTATTATAACATATTTTGATATCATTTTCAATCCCTCTCTTCGTAAACGATGGCAGCGTTTGGGCAGCCTTTAACGCATGCGGGGTATCCGGCGGTATTGGTAAGGCACAGTTCGCATTTTAACGCCGCGCCCCTCTCGTCCTGGACGACCGCCCCATATGGGCAGACGAGCACGCAGGTAAGGCAGCCGACGCACTTTGTGCGGTCGAGCTTTACCATGCCATCGCCTTCTTTTGATAGTGCGCCCGCGATGCAGCTTTTGACGCAGATCGGATCCTCGCAGTGGCGGCAGGATACCGCAAAAGTAATGCCGTCATGCTCGTCGACCCTGATACGCGGGTAAATTTTTTTGCCTTTCAGCGCCTTTACCATATCTTTTTCACCCGAGTTGGCGAAGGCGCAGTTGTACTCGCAGAGCCGGCAGCCGAGGCACCATTTTTCATTAACGTATACTCTTTTCATAACTACTCCCCTTAGCCTGTGGGATTTGCAAGGATTACTCGCCCGCATGTTTAATTCCTAAAATCTCAAGCTCTTTTTCGTTGAGGCCGACGCCTCGCAGCATAAGCCGGTTTCCGCGCAGCGCCTCGATTGAGTTGATGCCCATGCCGCCGAGTAGCTCTTTGATTTCGTGCTGCCATGCGGTGACGAGGTTGACAAGCCTCTTGTAACCGATTTCGGGATTAAGCCGCTTTACAAGGTCGGGGCGCTGGGTCGCGATGCCCCAATTGCATTTGCCAAGGTGGCAGGTCCTGCAAAGATGGCAGCCGAGCGCGATGAGAGCCGCCGTGCCTATGTAGCAGGCGTCCGCGCCGAGCGCGATGGCTTTGACGACGTCGGCCGAGTTGCGGATGCTACCCGCCACGACAAGCGAGACATTGCCGCGGATGCCCTCGTCGCGCAGCCGCTTGTCGACGCTTGCGAGCGCAAGCTCGATGGGGATGCCGACGTTGTCGCGTATGCGGGTCGGCGCCGCGCCAGTTCCGCCGCGGAAGCCGTCGATTGCGATTATGTCCGCGCCGCTGCGCGCTATGCCGCTGGCTATCGCCGCGATGTTGTGTACCGCCGCGACTTTTACAATGACCGGCTTTTTGTACTCGGTCGCTTCTTTGAGCGAGTAGACAAGCTGGCGCAAATCTTCAATTGAATATATATCGTGGTGCGGCGCCGGCGAGATTGCGTCGGTGCCGACGGGGATCATGCGGGCACGTGAGACGTCTTCTGTGATTTTTTCGCCGGGAAGGTGCCCGCCGATGCCCGGCTTTGCGCCTTGGCCCATCTTGATTTCAATCGCTGCGGCGACGTCGAGGTAACCCTTATGCACGCCGAATCGTCCGGATGCGACCTGAACAATCGTGTTCGGGCCATATTTGTAGAAGTCCTCGTGCAAGCCGCCTTCGCCGGTATTGTAGTAGATGCCAAGCTCGGTCGCCGCGCGCGCGAGGCTCTCGTGCGCGTTGTAGCTTATCGAGCCGTACGACATCGCCGAAAACATGATCGGAACCGAAAGCTCAAGCTGGGGCGGCAGGTTGTTATTGAGCTTGCCTGTCTCGTCGCGCTCTATATTTTGGGGCCTTTTGCCGAGGAAGACGCGCGTTTCCATCGGCTCGCGTAGTGGGTCGATCGAGGGGTTTGTAACCTGAGAGGCGTTGATGAGGATTTTATCGAAATAAACGGGATATGGGTTTGGCGTGCCCATGGAAGACAAAAGCACGCCGCCGCTTTCAGCCTGCTTGTAAATCTCCAGTATCGACTGGTTTGACCAGTTGGCGTTTTCACGGAAAGTGCCGCTATATTTTACAATTTTCAGTGCGCGCGTAGGGCAGAGCGCAACACAGCGGTGGCAGCCGACGCATTTCAACTCATCGGCAAGCATGACATCATTTTCTTCATCGTATGAGTGCACCTCGTTGGCGCATTGCCGTTCGCAAACACGGCAACGGATGCATCTGTCGTCTCTTCGCTCAACTTCAAAATCCGGTAAGATATAATTAGGCATTGTCTTTGCCTCCGTTTAGTGTTACGATTACCGGCTCGCCACCAGAAGGATATCGCAGGTTTTCTGCGTCGGGCTCTACCGCGCGTATAGCGCATTCTTCGCTTGCGACATAGACCATGTCGCCTTTTTCGGCGGTGACCATCGAGCGCAGCTTTAGCCGGTCGTTAAGCGCCATCATGCCGCCTTCAAAGCAGAAAATAATCGAAAACGGTCCGGTGACAAGCAGGCTCGGGAACATTGTGCGCAGGTACGTCAGCCGCTCGCGCTCTTCGGGCGGCTTTTTTGCAATCGAGCTCCAGAAAGGCGCCGCAATAACCGAAGCGCTCTCTTCAAGCGTCAGCCCCACGTGGCGTATGAGATAATCGAGAATATAAGTGATAACCTCGGTATCGGTCATCAGCGCGCACCGGTAGCCGAACATCTCAATAAACCTTCGGTTTGCGTCATAGGACGAGATTTCGCCGTTGTGCACTACGGCAAAGTCCAAAAGCGAGAATGGGTGTGCGCCTCCCCACCAACCGGGGGTATTTGTAGGATAGCGGCCGTGGCCGATGAACATATAGCCTTCGTACTCGTCGAGCATGTAAAACCTTCCGACGTCCTCTGGGTATCCAACCGCTTTAAACACGCCCATATTCTTGCCGCTTGAGAAAACATAAGCGCCGTCGATTCGCGCGTTAATGGCGAACACGCAGCGCGCGGTGTATTCTCGCTCGTCGAGCTGGCTTGCCGCGAGCCTTGACGGGCGGGGTAGCGCAAAATAGCGCCAGATAAGCGGCTCGTCGGTGATTTCGGGGATTTTGCGCGTCGGCAGCTCCGACGCTTCGTCGATTTCAAAATGTTCGTTCAAAAATGCTTCGCACTCGCGCTTGGCGTTTGAATCGTTATAAAATATATGCAGCGCGTAGCTGTCTTTGTATTTGGGATAAATGCCATATGCCGCAAAACCCCCGCCAAGCCCGTTAGATCGCTCGCGCATGACTTTCATAGACTCGACAATGCGCTCGCCGGTAAATTTTCTTCTGTCGCGCGATATGATTCCGGAAATCGCGCAACCCGACGGGATGCGTACCCGGCCTTCGACAAGCTTCATCAGTGATCACCGTCCGTAATTTTCAGAATAAACGCACAAATATTAATAAGGAAAGAAAAAGGCGCTCATCGCGCGGGCATAGCTTGCCCGCTGATGAACGCCATTGTTCACGGTAGTATTATTATAATCGGTAGGTTGCTATTTTGTCAATGGATTTGCAAGAACACAATGCACAATCTTGCAATACACACAAGCAATTGCCCAGCTAATTGCCTCGGCATTGACGAATATGCATAATCTTTTAAAATGTCATGCATTTTTGAAAAAAACTATTGACAAATTGATACAGCGCGATTATAATGTTAGTGTCAATACGGCAAAGGCGCCGCAGATTGGTATCTGCGGCGCTTTATCTTTGTAAAAAACTTTGAGAAGGCAACAGGAGGCTCCATATGAAAAAGCTCCCCGATTATTTCGGCTCACTCGTCTTCGGCCCGACAGTAATGAAACAGCGCCTTCCCGCAGAGACCTACAATTCCCTGATGCGTACCATAAAGGAAGGCAAGGACCTTGACATCGAGGTAGCGAACGTAGTCGCTAACGCGATGAAGGATTGGGCGATCGAGCACGGGGCGACACATTACACGCACTGGTTCCAGCCGCTAACCGGTATCACCGCCGAAAAGCACGACAGCTTCATCTCGCCGACTCCCGACGGCAAAGTCATAATGGAGTTTTCGGGCAAGCAGCTGGTCCGCGGCGAGCCGGACGCGTCGTCATTCCCGTCGGGCGGCTTGCGTGCCACGTTTGAAGCTCGCGGCTACACCGCTTGGGACCCAACCTCTTACGCGTTTATAAAGGGCAAGACGCTTTGCATCCCGACCGCGTTCTGTTCGTACGGCGGCCACGCGCTCGACAAAAAGACGCCGCTGCTTCGTTCGATGGAGGCGCTCAACAAGCAGGCGCTGCGCATCCTGCGGCTTTTCGGGAACACAGATGTTTCGTATGTTTATCCCACCGTCGGACCCGAGCAGGAATACTTCCTTGTAGACCGCGCGCTTTACGAAAGGCGGCCCGACTTGATTTTTACTGGCCGCACGCTGTTTGGAGCACGCCCGCCCAAAGGCCAGGAGCTTGAAGACCACTACTTCGGCTCGATAAAGCCGCGCGTTGCAGCGTTTATGGAAGACCTCAACGAAGAACTTTGGAAGCTTGGAGTTCTCGCGAAGACCGAGCACAACGAGGTCGCGCCCTCCCAGCACGAGCTTGCGCCTATCCACACGACGCTCAACGTCGCGACCGACCACAACCAGCTGGTGATGGAGATTATGCAGCAGGTCGCGCTGCGCCATGGGCTTGTTTGCCTGCTCCACGAGAAGCCTTTTGCTGGTGTGAACGGCTCCGGCAAGCACAACAACTGGTCGCTTGAGACGAACACCGGGGTAAACCTGCTCTCGCCGGGCGAAACGCCGTACGAAAACGCGCAGTTCCTCTTGTTCCTTGTCGCGGTAATCAAAGCGGTGGACGATTATCAGGACCTGCTCCGCCTTTCGGTCGCAACGGCGTCGAACGATTTGCGGCTCGGCGCCAACGAAGCTCCACCGGCTATCGTGTCGGTTTATCTTGGCAGCGAGCTTACCGCGATCCTTGAGTCGATTGAGTCTGGCAAGCCCTATAATGCGGCGGCAAAAGAGAAGATACTGCTTGGCACGTCTATTCTCCCACAGCTGCCCAAAGACACGACCGACCGCAACAGGACCTCGCCGTTCGCGTTTACCGGCAACAAGTTTGAGTTCCGCATGGTCGGCTCGTCAAGCAGCATAGCCGACGCCAACACGATGCTTAACACCGCGGTTGCTGAGTCGCTACGCCAGTTTGCGGATGTGCTTGAGGGTGCCTCGGACTTCAAAGCAACGCTCAACGACCTTATAAAGACGACGATAAGCAAGCATAAGCGCATTATCTTCAACGGCAACGGCTACGACGAAGCATGGGTGAAGGAAGCTGTCGAAAAGCGCGGGCTGCTGAACCTCAAGACCACGCCGGATGCGGTTCCTCACCTTATCAGCAAGAAGAATATCGACCTTATGACCAGCCACAATGTGTACTCGGCGGAGGAACTGCACGCGAGATATGAAATCTTGCTGTCGAATTACTGCAAAGTCACAAACATCGAAGCTTTGACGATGCTCGACATGACGCGCAAGCAGATTCTTCCAGCAATCGCCGCTTATGTATCCGATATTGCAAATACCGCGGCAGCAAAGAAGGCGGTATCTGAAAGCATCGACATAAGCTATGAAAAGGGCTTGCTCGAACGCCTTTCGACTCTAATGAGCATTATCTCGTCGAGGGCCGACGCGCTTGAGGATGCGGTTATAAAAGTTCACAGCATCAAAGACGTAGCAGAGGAGGCCTGCGGCTATCGCGACCTTGTGATACCAAAGATGAATGAGCTGCGCGCCGCGGTAGACGAGGCGGAGCTTATAGTGGCGGCAAAATACTGGCCATTCCCCACTTACGGCGACCTGCTATTCAGCGTTAGGTAAGCTTACCCGTTCCCCAATCTATAAAACAGGAGAAGGGCTATTATGGAGTATAGCATAGTCAATACTCTATGGGTTTTGGTTGCAGGTTTCCTAGTGTTCTTTATGAATTTAGGCTTCGCCGCAGTCGAATCGGGATTTGCGAGAAGCAAAAACGCCGTCAACATCCTGTCGAAAAACTTTATAGTCTTTGCCGTTTCTTCGCTTGGCTTTATGCTCCTTGGCTGGGGGCTGATGCAAGGGGGAACAAACCCCTTTGTCGGCACCGAAAACCTATGGATACTCGGCAAGACGGCTGAAGAGCTTAACAATACCCCGTATTACCTCTCCGGCAACGGAATCCCGTTTTGGGCAAACTTCTTCTGGATGCTTGTCTTCTGCGGAACCGCAGCGACCATAGTGTCCGGCGCCGTTGCCGAACGCATCAAGTATATATCGTTTATAGTATTCTCGTTCATCCTGACTTTGCTCATATATCCGATAACCGGGCACTGGATATGGGGCGGAGGATGGCTCTCGACGCTAAAGGTCCCATTCCACGACTTTGCGGGTAGCACAGCCGTGCACTCGGTCGGAGGCTGGGCTGCGCTGACAGGCGCCGCTTTACTAGGCCCGCGTATCGGAAAGTACGGCAGCGATGGCAAGCCGAAAGCGATTCCAGGCCATAATATGTCGCTTGCGGTTATCGGGCTGTTCATTCTTTGGCTCGGCTGGTTCGGGTTTAACCCCGGCTCGACGATGAGCCTTGACAATCCCGCAGACGTCGCGCACATCGTCCTGACGACGAACACTTCGGCAATTGCCGCGATTCTCACATCGACCGCCACCTCGTGGTTATTCATAGGCAAGCCAGATCTTGGGATGACGATAAACGGCTGCCTTGCGGGGCTTGTCGCGGTGACCGCAGGATGCGCATATGTGACCGTGGCTGGCTCTCTTATAATTGGCGCAATTGCCGGCGTGGTAGTAGTATTCGCGGTGCTTTTCTTTGATAAAATCAAAATCGACGACCCGGTCGGAGCGACTAGCGTCCACCTTGTCTGCGGAGTGCTTGGCACGCTGCTTGTCGGGTTGTTCGCAAAAGAGGGCGTCACCTCATACGCGCAGTACAGCGGCATCTTCTACGGAGGCGGTGCCGGGCTGCTTGTAAGCCAGCTGATTGGCACGGTAAGTGTCGCGGCGTTTGTCCTAGTAACCTCGACGCTTGTATGGATAATCATAGACAAGACGCTCGGCTTGCGTGTCTCTCCCGAAGAGGAAATTGACGGACTTGACATTGGTGAGCATGGCAACCATGCGTATCCGGACTTTGTGATTGCCCCGCCGGTTACCTCGGCGACCGCAGTAGCTGCTCCAGATGAAGCTGCAGGCGATGTGCCGGTTGCCGCAGAAGCGCCGCCCGAGCCGAAGCCATCGTCAAAGCCAGGCGTCAAGATCACTAAGGTCGAGATTATCTGCAAAGACTCGAAGCTCGAGGCGCTAAAGAACGCGCTTACCGAAATAGGCATAACCGGCATGACCGTCACCCATGTGCTTGGGTGCGGGCTGCAGAGAGGGCAGCCTGAGTATTACCGCGGCGTGCCCGTCGAAACCAACCTCTTGCCGAAAGTGCAAGTTGAGGTTGTGGTAAGCAAGATCCCGGTTTCAAAAGTAATCGAAACCGCAAAGAAAGTGCTGTACACCGGGCATATTGGCGACGGCAAGATATTTGTATACGACGTCGAGAATGTCATAAAGGTGCGCACCGGCGAAGAGGGCTACGACGCCCTGCAGGATGTTGAATAACCTTTTGAATAAATAGAACACAATTTGCAACCAAAGCCCAATAAAACTGCATGCCGAGGTGAATGAAAGGTTTTCGCGCCGGCATGCAGCCATCTCTTCTCCTGGCGTGTGTGGGGTTTATTGGCTATGATTTAAAATTTTAACATATACTCAGCCGGCAGACCGGACTGCATTTGGTCGCGGCATCTTTTTGGGGGTAATTTATGTGCACAATAATGGGCGCCTCGCGCGCCTCGATTTCAGAAGAAGAATTTGGACGCCTCCTTGATAGAACAAAAACGCGCGGGCCCGACGCTGTAAGGATAGTGTCGGTTGATGGCGTTTTGCTGGGCTTTAGGCGGCTTTCGATTATGGGGCTTGACGAGAGCGGGATGCAGCCCTTTGAACTTGGCGGTAACTATGTGGTTTGCAACGGCGAAATTTACGGCTTCCGCGCAATAAAAAAGCAGCTTTCGAGCGAGTATGATTTTAAAAGCGGCTCAGACTGCGAGGTGCTTTTGCCGCTGTACGAAAAATACGGCACCGACATGTTCCGCATGCTCGACGCGGAGTTTGCGCTTATAATTTGGGACGCAAGGCGGCGCTCGCTTGTAGCCGCGCGCGACCCTATTGGGATAAGGCCGCTTTATTATGGCTATGCGAAAAACGGCGACATCGCGTTCGCCAGTGAGCCGAAAAACCTTGTGGGGTACTGTGACCGAATAATGCCATTCCCGCCGGGACACTATTATGCCGACGGAAAGTTCGTTTGCTACCGCGACGTCGCGGCGGTTAAAGAAGTATGCTATGACGATATCGACACAGCGTGCAAAAATATTCACGATAAGCTCATTGCGGGGGTTGTAAAAAGGCTTGACTCGGACGTACCGCTGGGATTCTTGCTTTCCGGCGGGCTTGACTCGTCGCTTGTATGTGCGATTGCCCGGCACGAGCTTGGTAAGCCGATCCGCACGTTTTCTATCGGCATGAGCGACGACGCGATCGACTTAAAATACGCGCGAGAGGTCGCGCAGTTTATAGAAAGCGAGCATACCGAAGTTCTAATCACTCGTAACGACGTCATCGCCGCGATCGAGCCGGTTATAGAGGCGCTCGCGTCGTACGATATAACGACCGTGCGCGCGAGCATCGGTATGTATCTTGTATGCAAATACATACACGAGCATACCGATATAAGGGTGCTATTGACCGGCGAGATTTCGGATGAGCTATTTGGCTACAAATACACAGACTTTGCGCCGTCGGCGGAAGAGTTTCAGCGCGAGGCACAAAAGAGAATCCGTGAAATACACATGTACGACGTGCTGCGCGCCGACCGTTGCATCGCGGTCAACTCGCTAGAGGCGCGCGTGCCTTTCGGCGACCTCGAGTTTGCCGAGTATGTGATGAGCCTTAACCCGGAGCTTAAAATGAACAGGTATGGCAAAGGAAAATACCTCTTGCGCCGCGCGTTTGCCGAGGATGGGATTTTGCCGGAGAGGATACTATGGCGCGAGAAGGCGGCGTTCAGCGACGCCGTCGGCCATTCGATGGTCGATTACATTAAGGAATATGCCGCGGAGCTTTATACTGAGGATGAGCTAAAGAAAAAATGCGCACGATACGAGCACGTGCCGCCGTATACGCCCGAGTCGCTGCTATACCGCGAGATTTTTGAAAAGTATTATCCCGGCCAAGCGCACATGATAGTCGATTTCTGGATGCCTAACAGGTCGTGGGAAGGCTGCAATGTAGACGACCCATCAGCCCGCGTTTTGTCGAACTACGGCGCAAGCGGGGTATAAGAGCAGCAAAAAATCGAAAAACAGCCGCCCGTCGGGGGAGCCGACCGGACGGCTTTTTGATTTGCTTTTATGCGTAGAGCCTAAACCAAGCGCAGGCTAGCCTTATAAATTCATAGTTGTATCCGTGCCCGCGACCTGCTAGCGAGTAAATCGCTTTTGTTGAGGGCAGCACTTTGTAAAGCTCTTCGATAGTATCGGGCGGGCAGACGCCGTCGTTTGTGCCTACCGTGAGAAGCACAGGGAAATCCATCCTGTCTGCATAATTCATCGTGTCGCAGTATCCAAGCCCATGCCAGAGCTTTTCAGCCGGAACCTCAAACCCCGGCTCAAACGCGCGCGCGAGCATCGAGTAGCCGCTGTTTGGCTTTGTGATGCCGAGCGGGAAGTTTGTAAGGTACGGCTCGTCAGCAGCGACGCAGCGCGTGCCGGCACCCGCAAAAATTGCACCGAGCAAAAGCGAGGTGCCCCCACCTTGGCTTGTCCCATAGAATGACACGCGTCCAGGTATAACCTGCGGCTGCGTCCAAGCCCACATAACAGCCATAGCAGCATCGGCAAGCCACTGGCGGTAACCTTTCTCGCCGTCTGAGAGCATCGTATCCGGCAGCACCGGCCAGTTGCCGTTTTCGCCGCGCAAGCTGTCGTCAAAGCCTTGCGGCGTCCAATATCCAAGCGGCGAGAGGCAGAGGACATTATAGCCTTCGGCGTTAACGTCAGGATGCACCGATAGCTCGGCGCCGTATCCGGGCAGGTGTACTACGAGCGGAGCGGGCCCGCACAGCGCGGGCTGCCAGATTCCGTAAAACGGGCGCCTGCCTTCTGGCATAAATTTAACAATCCTGTTGCCTCCCATATGGAAAGTCCCGAAATTGTTGCGGACGCCGCTGTCGGCAGTGATTTCGGCGTGGGAGGCATTGGCTTTCGCCTCATTTAAAATATCGGATATCCATTTGTCACGCTCGGCTTTGCTTGGGTAAAAGTCAAACGGTGTGCTGTTCATAGCGGAGCCTCCAAAATTTGCCCGCATTGCCTGCGGGAATTTATGGCAAGTGCATTATATCATGCGCTAAATCCGCTGTCAACGCCGCAGAAAAACGAAGGGGAGGCAATATATAAGCAATATGACAAAATTTTATTGAATTTTATTTTAAGCCGTGTTATAATATAATGGTATATGTGTGATATTTTTATGTTTTCTACCGGACGGGAGGCAAAAAAGGCTTTCTCATGGTTACAGTACCGGACAAGCCCAAAATCCTTTTGCCGCCGTATAGGCAATATAGACTAAAAGCTTATGCCCGACGCCGCCCGTCAAGGCGGATAAAAGTGAACTTCGCCGCCCTTCGCGTTGTGACATATGTAATTTTCCATCTGGCGCTGGTGGCGGCGATTGCTCTTTATATCCATACCTTAATGGGCAGCGATATTGCCGTTACGGCATATGTCAACGGCCATAAAATTGCCTCCGTGTCCAACCCCGCCGTAATACGAGAGGCGGTTTATACCTTGACGCTTGACTCGACAAACCTCAGCGCAGATTTTGCCGACGGGAAATTGCCGCCGATGGTTAAAGTGCCGAGGTTTAACTTTGATTTAGACTACAGGTTTTCGCTTATTGGGGCGTTTGGTGCCCAGGGGCTTTCATCCGTGCGGGTATGCACGGAAAAGCTGTTTGACATTGTCCGCGAAAGTTATGCGTATGCGTTTGTAGTATTTGTGGACGACGTGCCGGTTGCCGCAACTGAGCGCTATAGCGATGCAGAGGAGGCGGTTGAAAAGGTCGAGCGGCTGCTCGACGATGCGACGATTGGCAACGGCGAGGACGTCGACCAGGTGCGGATCTGCTCGTCAATAAAAGTGCAGTACGGGCTTTGCGAGCGTGCCAAAATCCTCACGCCGGAGGGGTTGTACAGCAAGCTTGAAAGGCTGCTCGACATCGATATCCCGGAATACTCGGTAGCGGCGAAAAATACCACCCCGGTAAACTATGCTATTGATTACGGCATAAACCGAGTGATAACCGTAAACGGCACGCCGGTTATGGCAAGCTCTGTACCTGCGATTCAAACGGAGAATATAATAATTGAGACCGAAACTTACCCAATCGATTATAAAACGCGGTATGTAGAGTCGGACGAGCATTATGTTGGCGAAACGTTTGTGCTAACAAAAGGTAGTGCGGGGCTTCAGCTTGTCACATATGACCTTGTGATGGAAAATGGGGAGGTTATAGAGCGAAGGATTGCCTCGCGCGAGACGATTGTCAGGCCGACGGACGAGGTTATAGTCGTTGGGACGCGCCCGTTGCCGCCGGCAGTGCCGACCGGTTCTTTCTCTTTTCCGGTAGCGCTGCCCTATACGATAACCTCAGATTTTGGCGTGAAGCGCGCAGAGTTCGACGGCGACGCTTACCATTTCGGCGTTGATTTTGCCGGCAAAAAAGGCGACCCGGTATATGCAGCCGACGGGGGGACTGTTGTTTATGCCGGCTACTCCCCTTCATATGGGCTGATGATAAAAATCGACCATGGGAATGGGTTGACGACTGTATATGCCCACTGCTCGAAACTGCTCCTCGATGTGGGCGACAAGGTCTACAAAGGCCAGCTTATTGCGCATGTCGGCGATACCGGAACGACTACGGGTACACACCTGCATTTTGAGATACGGAAAAATGGGGTTTACCAAGACCCGCTAAAACATCTTGAAAAATAATAATCGCCGCATCCTGAATCTATCAGAATGCGGCTTTTTATATAGCTACGGGGGGTTATATTAGCTTATTTATTACATATCTTGGAAAATGCGCGCCGCACGTCGGCTGAAAAATATAGGCTGCCAAGCGCGGCTATGGGGCAGCCACGCTCGCGCGCAAGCTTCACGGCTAAATGCGCTCCTTCGTCGATGCTGCCGCATGCTGTGGCAGGCACGCCAAAAACCCTAATTTGCTCGGCGAGCTTTTCGGCAGGTAGCGCTCGCGGATTTTGGGGCGTTACAGTAACAAACGCGGCGGCGTGTTTTGCGAGCAGTTCGACCATGTTTTTTACATCTTTGTCAGCCATTACGCCAATTAAAATTACAAGCTTTTGCCCCGGGAAGAGGGAGACAAAGCCTTCAGTAGCCGCCTTTACGCCGTGCACATTGTGCGCGCCGTCCAAAATTACTACGGGATCGCGGCATAAAAGCTCAAACCTGCCCGGCCAGCTAACATTTGCAAGTCCGGTCCGCAGGCTTCCCTCGGTTATGTGCCAGCCTTTCTCGCGCAAAACCTCAAGCGCGGTGACAGCCAAAGCCATGTTTTTAGGTTGATATGTGCCTGCAAGCGGTACAAAAAGGTCAAAGTAAGGTTTAAAATCGGCAACCGCGCCGTCTAGTGAGAGCTTCTTTACTGAAAGCCTTGAAAAATCGACGCGGTGGAGCCTTGCGCCGACAGATTTGCATTTCTCTTCAAAAACGCGCATCGCTTCTGGCTCGGCGCCGTAGACTACGACGTCGCCGCCGGGTTTTATAATGCCCGCTTTGGCGAAGGCTATCTCTTCAATGTTGTTACCCAGCTGCGCAGTGTGGTCGAGTCCTATTGCCGTTATAACGGCAAGCTCAGGAGTATCGATGACGTTGGTGCTGTCAAGCTCGCCGCCGAGCCCTACCTCAAGTACGACGATGTCGCACTCATGCCGCTTAAAATACAGCATAGCCAGCGCGGTGATGATTTCAAACTCGGTCGGATGGTCATCCATCGAATCGGCAAAAGGCTGCACAAACCCGACAAGCTCGGATAGCTCCTCATCGGAAATTGCCTCGCCAGAGACGCTCATATATTCATTGATCCGGCTGATATAAGGCGAGGTGTAAAGACCTACACGATAGCCCGAGGCGCGCAATACCGACGCTATCATCGCGCAGGTGCTTCCTTTGCCATTTGTGCCGGCGACATGCACGAACCGCAGCGATTTTTGGGGATTGCCGAGCTTATCAAGCAACTCGCGTATTCGCGATAGGCCCAGTTTTGAGCCGAGCCAATTTACCGAGCGTATATAATCTATTGCCTCATCGACTTTCAAATTAGTCCACCGCCTTGGCTGCAATTCTTCCGGCTATCCAGTTTCTGAGCGCCTCGCGGTCGAAAATGCGTTTGCCATTTATCTCGCCAAAGGTTCCATCAAGCTCGCCTTCGGCGATAAGCTCCGAGAGCTTTTCGGCGGTCATTTTGAGGTAGTCGGCTGCTTCGGCTTCGGTCAGAAAATCGGCGAGCACAGCCGTTTTATCGGCGGTATCGGAAATCTTCCTGTAGAGCATTAGCCCGGTAAATGCCACCGTGAGCGAGATGAGCATGCAACCGAGCAGCACCGCAGCCGAGATTTTACGCCATGAAACAGCTTCTTCGCCTACATACTCGCTTTCAATGAGCCCGGAAGCGCGAAGCCTCCAGACAAAGCTCATAAGAAGCGGGTTTATGACTATTTGGACGGGGATTATAATTGCCTCTTGCAAAATCCTTGAGGTAACGAAGTATACAAACCCTCTTGGATAAATAATGCTGAGCCAATAGGAGTTTAAAAGCAGGGAAAACACTATGGCGTTGAATACGACAACGCCGGCATGCCTTATCCAGAAAAGCGGTGATTTCGGCTTTACTTCTAGACCATAGTAAGCAAAACCTAAAGCGGCGCCGCGCAGCAATGCGGTAAACGTTATGCCGGGCATAAATGGCCCGACCGGGAACAAAATCGCGCCGATAATATCCGCAACCGCAGCGCAGGCGCCTGCCCAAAGCGGGCCGTATGCGGCGGCGCAGATGACAACAGGGACAAAAGCAAACCCGATTTTTACTACTTGCGTGTTAATCGAAAGGAATCTTGAAAGCACAATCTCGAGTGCCACAAGCAGCGAAACCTGCGCGAGCACCCGTATGGAAAAGGGAGCTTTTGATAGTTTCCTTGGCGATGCGTTGGTCATAATGCTCTTTTGCACTCCCATGCGCGGCACAAAAGTGCGGAATTTTTCATTTTAAGCATAAAAATAAACCCTCCTTTGGGAGCATCTGCAGCCACATAAGGAGAGCTTAGGTATTTCGGCGCAAAATACCTCCGGCTTCCATATGTAACAGCGGGATGCGGCTGCGGCACCGCGAAACGGCAGCTGCCGTTTACTTCGTCCGCGCGACAACTCCCCGTTCGCGCGGCACTAAAACGCGCCGTAGCCTACTCTGTATTTTTATACGGCAATTATAGCATTATAATCTTATATTGTCAATTGTACGGCATAATAATAAAATTGCGCTGTAAGGCATTATATTTTGGCGAAATCTGTAAAAGCGCACTTTGGGAAGGTTATAATTACGAAAAAGGCGCAAAATGTAAAGGCCCATTAGGCTAAAAACCTATTGGGCCTTCTAATTTATACCGTGTGCACTCCGAGTTTTGCGTCGCTGTTTTCGTAATCGAGGTTATATTGCTGCGCACGGCGCCACTCGAAGAACTTTAGAGCCACCTGTTCGAACAGCGCGTAAGAGAGCACATCCTCTTCCTGTATCGTATATGCTTTGATCTTCTCGCGCAGAGTGTCGAGCTCGGGCTTCAGGTCGTCAGCAGGGCGATAGGTAATGGGCTTCTCTTTGCCGAGTATCTTCTTCTGGAACTCGGGGTCAATGGGCGCCGGAGTGCGCCCGTACTCGCCCTTGATAAGCGCGCGGAACTCCTTCGAAACCATCTTGTAGCGCTCGCCGGCGAGCACGTTGAACACTGCCTGCGTGCCGACGATCTGCGAGGTCGGAGTGACGAGCGGCGGATAGCCGGCGTCCTCGCGCACGCGCGGCACTTCCTCAAGCACCTCATTAAGAAGCTCGGGCTTACCGGCCTGTTTGAGCTGGGAGATGAGATTTGAAAGCATTCCGCCCGGGATCTGGTAAAGCAGCGCGTTGACGTCGACTTTGAGCACTTTCGGGTCGAGCACGCCGGACTCGAGGTACTTCTCGCGGATGGGCGTGAAGTATTTGTTGATCTTATCGAGCTTATTAAGGTCTAGCCCGGTGTCGTATGGCGTGCCTTGCAGCGCGGCGACTATAGCCTCGGTCGGAGGCTGGCTTGTGCCCTGCGCGAAAGGCGATATCGCAGTGTCGACTATATCGCAGCCTGCCTCGATAGCTTTAAGTACCGTCATCGACGCAAGGCCGGACGTATAGTGCGTATGCAGCTCGACAGGTATCTTTACGGTTTCTTTAATCGCCTTTACCAGCTCGTAAGCGTCGTACGGGCGCAGAAGACCCGCCATATCCTTAATGCAGATAGAGTGCGCGCCCATCTCCTCGAGCTGTTTTGCGAATTTCGCAAAATACTCGATGCTATGTACGGGGCTTGTTGTATAAGAGAGCGCAGCCTGGACATGGCCGCCTTCGCGGATTGTCGCTTTGACTGCTGTCTCAAGGTTGCGCGGGTCGTTAAGTGCGTCGAAAATGCGGATGATGTCTATGCCGTTAGCCAACGATTTCTCTACGAAATACTCGACCACGTCGTCGGCGTAATGCCTGTAGCCAAGGATGTTTTGCCCGCGGAAAAGCATCTGAAGCTTTGTCTTTTTAACTTTGTCGCGGATTTTTCGCAATCTGTCCCACGGATCCTCATTGAGGAAGCGCATGCAGGCGTCAAAAGTGGCGCCGCCCCAGCACTCAAGCGAATAGTATCCGACATCGTCCATCGCTTCGAGTATCGGGAGCATATCCGCGGTCGTCATCCTAGTCGCGATAAGCGACTGATGCGAGTCGCGCAGCACGGTTTCGCAAATTTTTACTTTTGCCATTGTATACTCCTATTTTATTACGCGAATTTGGCAAGGAACACGCCAGCCGCAACCGCGGAGCCGATAACTCCGGCGACGTTGGGGCCCATAGCGTGCATCAAAAGGAAGTTAGCCGGGTCTTCCTGCTGGCCAACCATCTGCGACACGCGCGCAGCCATTGGCACGGCTGACACGCCGGCAGAGCCGATGAGCGGATTGACTTTGCCGCCGGTGACAAGATACATAATCTTGCCGAACAAAATGCCACCGATTGTCGAAAAGATAAAGGCGCACAAGCCGAGCAGGATGATAAAGATAGTCTGCTGGCTTAAGAAGTTTTCTGCGTTGGCGGTGCCGCCGACCGATACCGCAAGGAAGATGGTGACGATGTTGATAAGCTCGTTTTGCGCGGTCTTGGAGAGCCTTTCAGTGACGCCGCAAACGGTAAATAGATTACCGAGCATGAGCGCGCCGACAAGCGGCGTCGCCGAAGGCACGATAAGCGCGACTACCAGCGTAACGATGATGGGGAATGCGACTTTCTCAACGTATGATACCGGGCGCAGGGTTTCCATATGGACCGTGCGCTCTTTTTTAGTCGTCAGGAGCCTCATAAACGGCGGCTGGATAATGGGTATCAGCGCCATATATGAGTAAGCCGCAATCGCAATCGCGCCAAGCAGCGTCGGAGCGAGTATTTTGGTAACAAGGATTGCCGTCGGGCCGTCTGCGCCGCCGATAATGCCGATCGAAGCGGCGGCTTCGGGTGTAAAGCCAAGCGCGAGCGCGCCCAAAAATGCGGCATAAATGCCAAGCTGAGCCGCTGCGCCGAGGAGCAGGCTGCTCGGGTTTGCTATAAGCGGGGTAAAGTCGGTCATCGCGCCGACTCCCATAAAGATGAGCGAGGGGTAAAGACCGGCTTTAACGCCTATATAAAGCACGTCAAGCAGCCCGCCGTTGGTTAGGATATAGCCATAGTCGGGCTTATCGACCATGAAATATTCCATGTGGAAGAGTTCGGCGCCCGGCAGGTTGGCAAGAAGCATGCCGAATGCAATCGAAAGGAGCAAAAGGGGCTCAAACTTCTTCCAAATCGCAAGGTAAAACAGTATGCCTATGAGGATATACATTACAATGTATTTCCAGCCGCTGGGGCCGGCAATCATTTCGTATATCCCGGTTGTCTTTAGAAAGTTAACAAATGCTTCCAACATAATATGCACTACACCCTCGGAGATTTATCAGGACAGTGTCATTATGACATCGCCTGTACCGACCGAAGCGCCCTGTGATACATTTATAGAGGCAACGGTGCCGTCCTGCGGCGCGAAAATTTCGTTCTCCATCTTCATGGCTTCTAGTATGCAAAGCACATCGCCGCGCTTAACGGCTGCGCCGACCGATACGTTGATTTTAAGTATCGTGCCCGGCATCGGCGCGGTTATCTTGACGGAGCCGGTAGTGCCGGCTGCCGCGGGTTTGGGAGCAGCCGCAGGGGCAGCCTCGGCGGAAGGCTTTGCGGGCGCCGCGGGCTTAGGCGCGGCAGCAGGAGCTGCTGCTGGAGCGGGAGCCGCCGCGGGTGCGCTTGCCGAAACTTCTTCAACCTCAACTTCGTACCTTACGCCATTTACAGTGACAATGTATTTTTTCATGGGTGTCTTGTCCTTTCATGCCTAAAAATTTATTTACGAGTAAACCTAACGACGCGCAGGGACGATGGGCTTGTGCCTTCGTATGCCGCGATGGCGGCGGTTATAGCCGCGACTATGTCAGCCTCGCTTGCCGGATCGGCTTCAGGGGCTTTGCCTGATTCGCTGATTTTGGGCTGTTTTGGCTTGTTTGATACTGAGAATACAATTCTCGAAAGCTCTAGGACGCCCCAAATTACAATCAGCACGACAAAAACCGTCAAAATCCCGATTAAGGAAACCTCAAGGCCGATAAGCATGCGCTCGCCAAACGGCAGGTCGCTTTGCGTGACCGAGCTCGCGGCTAAAGAAAGAATTGTGGATAGGGAAATCATGCTTTCCCTCCCGACTTAAACGCGAGCATCTCAAATGCTGCTGCGGCGCGGCGGCGGAGGTCGTCGGAAGTTATGATGTCGTCAATCGCTCCGCTGCGTGCCGCCGCCACGGGCGAGGAAAGCACGTGGCTCCAGCCCGCAAGCAGTTTTGCCCGCATCGCTGCAGGGTCGTCAGCCTCTTTGATTTCTTTATCGAACACAAACTCGACTGCCGACACAGGCGGCATAATGCTTATTTTTGCGCTGTCTAGCGCAAAAGCTATATCGGCGCCGAGGGCTTTCGAGCCAAGCAAAGTAAACGGCGCGCCGTATGAGCGGCCGAGCGTTATTGTTACTTTGGCGTTGTTGCCCGAAGAATATGCGAGCGCCAGCTCTGCAAGCTGGTTTGTGTATGGCGCAAACTCGCTGTCGGGTGCGTACTCAAACCCGCCGCAGTCGACGAGCGTAAGCAGCGGGATTTTATAGTCGGCTGCAAAGCTCACAAGCTTTGCAGCTTTTTTTGCTGCGCCCGCTGTCAGAAGCCCTCCGCCAACTGCCGGTTGGTTTGCCACAAGCGCGACGGCTCGTCCGTTGAGGGTGATAAAACCGGTCAAAATCTCGGGTGACGCGTCAGCCTGCAGCTCAAAGAACTCGCCATTGTCGGCAAGCTCGGCAATGACGTGCCGCATGTCGTAATCTTCAGACTTGACATCGATGTTGGTAGAGCGGTTGGGGTCGTCGCCGGTCATGCCGCAGATGGTGCCGTCATAGCAGCTCGAGGGGAGGTAAGCGAGCAGCGATCGGGCGGTGCTTACCGCGGCGGAAGTGTCGGGCGCGAAAAGGTCGACTGCCGCGACGATAGGCACTTTGGGCTTGACTGCGCCGGCTTCAGCCACGCTGAATTTAGCCTTTAAAATGGCGGGAGGCGCGATATAAAGGCGTGCGTCGCGCTCGTTTGCTATAATAAAGTCAAACATCGAGCACAGCGTTGCCGAAAGGCCGGAGCAAATGCCGTCGACAATCGCAACCTGAGGCACCACGCCTTTAAGAGATGCGCATTTTTTCATAATGCGGCCGTATCCGGCTAAAACATCTACGCCTTCAAGCACTACCGCGCCCGAGCTTGAAAATACCCCGATAATGGGCGCGCGGCTCGATGCGGCGAGGTCGTACAGCGCGCAGATTTTGTCCGCGTGCGCTGCCGTTACGGCTCCTCGGCAGCGGTCTACGTCCTGCACAAATGCAAAGACGAGGCGCCCGTCGATTGCGCCGTAGCCGGTTATAACGCCTTCAAACTCACTTGCGCCCTCGGTCGGGACGAGCTCCGAGGTTCGCTTTACATATACTCCGGTTTCGACGAACGTCCCGGGGTCGAACAGCTCGGCGATGATGCCGTCAGCTTGCCCAGACACCCCGCGCAGCGCGCGTAGCTCCGAAGCTGACTTTAACTTTTGGGCTTCTTTTTCCATACAGCGCTGAAATACCTCCAAAAATTCTATTAAAAAAACTTTTCCCCCATTTTAAACAATCAGATTTTATGATATCGCAAAAATGTGAATCGCCGGTGTCTTTGGTGTGTATAATGATTTAACTTAAAATTTTTTGATTATTTATATACAAAAATACCGACTAAAGGCGTGGGATTTGGCAATTTTATGCGTGGCAAAGTAAGGCAATGTTGAGGCTAATCGACTGTAAAGCTATAGGGCGTTACAATATATTTGTTATTGTATCGTATCCGTACTTTTATATCGGTTAGGGCTTGTATAAATCCCGCCGCATTTTAGGCATTGGATTTATCCATAAACTTGCTTCGTGGATAGGGGAGTCGTATCCAAAGTTTTTGCATTTGGCAATACCAAGTGGATGATAGGGCAAAAGCGTTATTGACACCACGTTCGTCAACCGGTTTGATAATATATAGCGGCTATTGTTATAAGGATGGGGTTTTATGGCAGAGAGGACTAATGTTCAGGCATTTGTTTTTTGTAGAAATCCTATTTTCAAGGTATTGATATTGAAGCGTACGCCTGAGCGAAGCGGGTACTGGCAACCGGTATGCGGAGGCGTGACTCCCGGCGAAAAGCTAGTTGACGCCGTAATGCGAGAAGTCGAAGAGGAGACCGGCATAAAAGACGTAAAAGCGGTAATCGACCTGGAGTACAATTTTACATACAAAGAGACCAAGTCGGGCGTACTGATGTCAATGCAGGATTTTTGCTTTGGCGTTGAGGTTGACTGTGAAGTTGAGGTTAAACTTTCGACTGAGCACGAGGCTTATAGATGGTGCTCCTACAGCGAGGCGAAAGAGGTACTTAAGTGGGAGCACAACCTAATAGCGCTTGAAAAGCTGATGCAAAAGTTATAAAATGCAAAAGCCGGAGAGGATTTGCCTCTCCGGCAGCATTTATTTGCCTTTTGCAAGCGTGAAAATGAACTCGCAGTCTTTGCCCCACACGCTGCGTACTTTGATTTCCTCGCCGTGCGCGTCCATAATAGTTTTCGCGATGTAAAGGCCGAGCCCTGCGCCGGTCTTGTCGAGTCCGCGGCTCTTGTCGCTCTTGTAAAACCTATCGAACACCATCGCGAGGTCTTCCTCGGGAATGCCTTGCCCTTCGTTATAAACCGAGACGTTTATCTTTTTATCCTTAGTCGTTATGCGTATGCGGAATTTGCCGCCTTCGCGCGAGAATTTTACCGCGTTGTCGCAGATGTTGTAAAGCACCTGGTAGATAGCGTCGCGGTCGGCGTATGCGAGCATTTTGTCGCTTTCGCACTCGAACTCGACGTCAAGGTTCTTCGCTTCGATGCGCTTTTCAAATGAAATTATAATCTCGCGAGCCATCTCGCAGATGTCAAACGACGTCTTGTTGAACTTGCGCTCGCCGGCTTGTATGCGCGTGATGTCGAGAAGCGACTGCACAAGGCGCGAGAGCCGCTTTACTTCGTTTGAGCAGCGTTGCAGGTACTCGGTATGTTTCTCGGGCGGTATGGTGCCGTCGAGTATGCCGTCGATAAACCCGCCGATTGAGGTCATCGGCGTGCGCAAATCGTGGCTGACATTTGCGAGGAAGGTGCGGCGGGTATCCTCGAGCCGCTCGAGTGAGGCAGCCATGTTGTTAAAAGCCACCGCAAGTTCTGCGACCTCGTCGTGGCCGACGACCGGAACCCGCACGTCAAACTGCCCTTGAGCAAAGCTTTTTGCAGCTTTGCTCATCTCTTTCAACGGGCCGATGATCTTTTCGCTTATAAAATAGACTGCGATTAGCGCCGCGAGCATTACCCAGAGGCTGCCCATGATGATGATTTTGATCATCACTTCGACATACATCGTGGTAAGCTCGGACGACGAGCATACAAACACCATGCCGACGACGTTCTGTCCGCATAAGATCGGCACTTCGTGGACCAGGTACGGCTCGGTGAACATGCCGCCCAGCGTCGTTTCGGCAAGATATGACTGCTTGTTTATAAGCTCTTTTACAATCTCGGAGTCAATCTTGCTTAGCCTAAAGGTTTTGGGATCGGTGTAGTCGTCGGTCAATAGCAGATTCCCGGCGGCGTCGGTGACCATAAAGACAAATTCTTTCGTATACCTTGCTAGCGTCGTTATTTCCCTGATTATGTTCTGCTTGTTGTCGCCGGTGTTTATAAACTCGCTGAAGCTGAAATCTTCCACAGCCTCTTCGCTGTTAAGCGAAGAAAGGTGACTTGCTATATCGTTTTCAAACTTTACTTTTAGAAAGTTTGCGGTATTTATTACCGTCGCCTGTTTGGTTTTTATCGAGTATTGAATCGTCTGCGAGCTTATGATCCCCGCAAGGATCGAAAAGCTGATGACGATTATAACCATAAAGGCGGTTATATATTTTGTAAATACGCTTTTGAACATAGCGTTTGCTATTTATTCGAGGACTTCGAACTTATAGCCCACACCCCAAACTGTCTTAAGGCACCATTTGTCCGATACGCCCTCAAGCTTTTCGCGCAAACGCTTGATGTGCACGTCGACGGTACGGCTGTCGCCGAGGTAATCGAAGCTCCAAACCTTGTCGAGCAGCTGGTCGCGAGTGAATACGCGGTTGTAGTTGGAAGCGAGGAAATAAAGCAGCTCGAGCTCTTTTGGAGGAATGTCGACGGGTTTGCCTTTGATTTTCAGCTCGTATTTCTGCAAGCTGATTTCGATGTTGTCAAACTTTATAACCTCGTCGTCGGGCTGTTTGTCGTGCGTGTTGTAGCGGCGCAGTACCGCTTTGACGCGGGCGGAAACTTCCTTCATATCGAACGGCTTTACGATGAAGTCGTCCGCGCCCAGCTCAAGCCCGAGCACCTTGTCGAAAACGTCGCCCTTAGCGGTTATCATTATAATCGGCTTTGAGGATATTTCGCGGATCTCGCGGCATACCTGCCAGCCGTCCTTTTTGGGCAGCATTATATCGAGCAGCACAAGGTCGGGCTCGTACATCTTAAAGAAATTTATAGCTTCTGCGCCGTCGTTGGCTGTTTTTACCTCATATCCTTCGTTTTCAAGATAAAGGCGAAGCAAATCGCATATGCTGACTTCGTCGTCAACTACGAGTATCTTGGTTCCCATCACAGCGAGCCTCCAATTATTAAAATTGTCGACTGTTCGACTAAGTTCATTATAATTAATTCCAAACGCGAAATGGTGGACAAATCATGAACGCGGTATAATCAAAACGTTAACAAACGCACGGGTTGAAAATGATATAAAAAACTGCTATTATAATTTGGATAATGAAAGTAAACTATATGACAAATAGGAGAACATATATTTTATGAAACTTGGTATAGTTGGGCTTCCGAATGTCGGAAAAAGCACGCTTTTTAATGCGATCACGGCAGCGGGCGCGGAGACCGCGAATTATCCGTTTTGTACGATAGAGCCGAACGTAGGCGTGGTTGCGGTGCCGGACAAAAGGCTAGATGTTTTGGCTGAGATGTATAAGCCTGAAAAGGTTACTCCGGCTGTTATCGAGTTTGTTGATATAGCGGGGCTTGTCAAAGGCGCTTCGAAAGGCGAGGGCCTTGGCAACAAGTTCCTTTCGCATATACGGGAAGTCGACGCGGTGGTGCACGTCGTGCGCTGTTTTGAAAATGAAAACATAATCCATGTCGACGGCAGTGTAAACCCGGCGCGCGACGTCGAGACGATTGAAACCGAGCTGATACTTGCCGATATTGAAATGGTCGAGCGAAGACTCGAACGAGCGAAAAAGGCGGCGAAAGGGGACAAGTCCGCCGAAGCCGATGTCGCGCTGTTTTCAAGGCTTCACGAGTGGCTGAATTTGGGAAAACCAGCAAGGGCGTTTGGTTTTACAAAAGAGGAGCTCGATTCAATGTATGACACTCCGCTGCTGACAATGAAGCCGGTGATATTTGCCGCGAACATCGGCGAGGATGAAATCGCCGACCCGGCGTCAAACCCTCATTTTAACACTCTTTCAAAGCTCGCAGCGGAGCAAGGCGCTGAGATTATGCCGATATCAGCCGCGATCGAGGCGGAGATTGCCGAGCTTGATCCTGAAGAAAAGAAGGCGTTTTTGGACGAGCTCGGGCTTGAGGAGTCGGGGCTTGACAGGCTGATACGCGCGAGCTACAGGCTGCTTGGGCTTATCAGCTATTTCACTGCTGGGCCAAAAGAGGTTCGCGCCTGGACGATTAAGCAGGGTACAAAGGCGCCGCAGGCGGCAGGCAAAATCCACAGCGACTTTGAGCGCGGGTTTATACGCGCCGAGATAGTAAAGTACGAGGACCTTGTTGCGTGCGGTTCGATGACAGCGGCGAAGGAAAAAGGCCTTGTGCGCAGTGAGGGAAAAGATTATGTAATGTGCGACGGTGACGTTGTGCTGTTCAGATTCAACGTATAGGCTGGCATTCTATGAGTTTGGGCAAATATAAGGATAAAATCTTTACTGTCGAAGTAACCGACCTTAATAATTTGGGATACGGGGTTTGCCGGGTAGACGGAATTGTGACATTCGTTGGCGGGGCTGTAGACGGCGACAAAGTGAAAATAAAAATAATAAAAACGGCGCGCGACTATATGGTGGCGCGTACTGAGGAGATAATTGAGCCGTCGCCGTATCGAATTTCGCCCGAGTGCCCGGCGACGCGCAAATGCGGCGGCTGCGTTTATGGCTTGGTATCGTATGAACATGAACTCGAGCTCAAGCGGCGATATATTGAAGGCGCGATGCGCAAACACCGGCTTGAGGCTTTTGTTGCGCCGGTCGTATCCGACGGGCGCGTATGGGGATGGCGCAACAAAGTGCAGTATCCGGTCGGCGAAAACTGGGAGATTGGTTATTATCGCAGACACACGCACGAGATATCGGGCATTGCCGACTGCGGGCTTGAGGCAGCGCCGCTGCGCGGAATCGCTCCATTTGTCGCGCAGTGGCTGAAAGCGCACAAGCTGCCGGCCCGACATATATACTTGCGTTGCGGCGAGGGTACCGGCGAGGTTATGGTATGCGTTGTTACGCGCGCGGAGTCTTTTCCGTATGCGGATGAGTTTGCGGCAGAGCTTGTCAAGCGGTTCCCGGCAGTCGTAAGCGTGATGCAGAATATTAATCCAAAGGACACAAACGTTATACTCGGTGAAAAATGGCGACTGATTTGGGGAAGGGAATATATTGAAGATTTGCTGTGCGGCTGCCGGTTCAAGATAGCGCCGCAGGCATTTTATCAGGTCAACCGTGGCTGCGCCGAGCTGCTTTACAGGCGCGCTGCCGAACTTGCATTTGATGGCGCGTGTGAGGGCCGGTTTGTGCTTGCCGACCTTTATTGCGGTGTGGGGACTATAGGAATATGCGCAGCCTCGATGAGGCAAGAAGTTAAGCTCGTCGGCGTTGAGGTCACGCCCGAGGCTGTGGAGAATGCCGCGTATAATGCGAAGAAAAACGGTATAGATGATGCGGATTTTATATGCGCAGAGATAGGCGACGATTTTAGGCTGCCAGAGGCGGTTTATACGGCTGACGCTGTTATAGTAGACCCTCCGCGCAAGGGGCTTGCCGGCGGGCTTATTAATACGCTTGCCGATGCGGAGGTAAGAAAAGTAGTATATGTTTCATGCAATCCAGATACACTCGCGCGAGATATAGCGCTTTTTGCGCAGCGCGGATACAGATTCGAGGCCATCGAGCCGTTTGATATGTTCCCACGGACGGGGCACGTTGAGT
>ENA-UPSB01000949-UPSB01000949.1-bioreactor-metagenome-genome-assembly--contig:-NODE-949-length-40108-cov-17.287419_pt1 | contig 40108 bp, 31 predicted proteins | sample MGYA00238182_ERZ773286 | MGnify/ENA primary metagenome ERZ773286 (study PRJEB29026, sample SAMN07631240) | bioreactor metagenome | isolation source: Switchgrass digestor | place: USA: Dartmouth...
AATGTAGCTTGCCTTTTTAATTTTTAAGGCTTAATAAAAAAGAGAGATCGCCACGTATAGAGAAAGACAAAGTCTTTCTCTATACGTCTTTGTCTTTTATGTCTTTTATATTTTTTGCCTTTTGGGAGTTGGCAAGGGAGTGTACCTCTACTGAGGGAAGCTTTTCTCCTCAGTGGTTTTTGTCTTTATCTTGCGCCGTAGGCTGTCTTTGTGGTTTAATCATAAATAGTGTCCAGAAAGCAATTGTGGGACATGATGAGCTCATAGTCGGGATTATAAAGGGGTGAAACTCCTTATAGTTATTTCACTCTCACTTCCCCCCCCGGAAGGGTGACGAAGGGGGTCTTCCCTTTTATTATTTGGATTCCTGATAGAGACGTTCAGGAATGACGGACAACGGGATGATAGAGGGACAAAAAAGAAAGGGGTTATAAGGGGGTGAAACCCCCTTATGGTTCTCATTCGTCATTCCCGAGCGCTTCAATCGGGAATCCAAGTTTTTGCTTTTTCTTTGCCCAAGTTGCACCATAAGTTCCAGAAATCAGCCTATATCAGGTGTTTCCTTTTGGGGATTATCATTTTCGGGTAACCCAGATTGAGGAGCTGATAAATCAAGAGATTATACGAGTATTGGGATAGCTTTTCTTTTCCAATACTCGTCCTGATGTTTTCTCTTTGTTTTTAATCTTTTAGCGCCGCAGGCTGTTTTCTTACGCCGTAGGCACGCTGGAGTGTTGTTCTCCAGCGTACTGGTGGAGCTTTTCCCACCAGTAGTCTTTGTTTATTTACTTTTTAAGTATTTGTCTTTGGGGGATTATGAGGGGGCTCTGCCCCCTCATAGTTTTATCTAGTTTGTTTTTTGTCTTACGCCGCAGGCTGTCTTATTTTTTCCCTTTTTGAGTTGCTTCTTTAGCTCGCAGACGGGCTAAAGAGCGAAGAAGAGCAGCCTGAGCTCGGGTAAAATCAGCTTCGGGAAGCTGTTTTTCTTTTAACCTTTGTCGAGCTCGTTCCAGCGCTTCTTGGGCTCTGGTAGCATCAATTTCTGAAGCCTCTTCTGCTGCTTCAGTTAAAATGGTAACCACCTGGGGAGAGATTTCTATCACTCCTCCGCTTATAGCGAAATAGTATTCCTCTCCCTCTTCATCAGTATATTTTAGAACTCCAGGCACTAACTCAGCTAAAGAAGAGATATGACCAGGTAAAACCCCTCTTTTCCCATCTGGACATTCACACACCAAAGACCTGACGCCGGGAATATTAATAGTTTTCTCTGGAGTTATGATCCGTAATGAGAAAGTCCTCATTTTTTCAGCAATGCCTGAGCTTTAGCTTCAGCTTGGTCAATAGTTCCCACCATATAAAAAGCTTGTTCGGGCCACTCGTCACCTTTACCACTGACAATCGTTTCTACTCCCCGGAGAGTTTCCTCTAAGGGTACAAATACCCCTGGGATACCGGTAAAGTTCTCAGCAGCAAAGAAAGGTTGAGTGAGAAAACGCTGTAACCTTCGAGCTCGATTGACCACCAATTTATCTTCTTCTGATAATTCTTCCATCCCTAAAATAGCAATGATATCTTGTAATTCTAAATAGTGAGCGATAATCCTTTTTACTTCTTGAGCTAGTTGCCAGTGTTTTTCTCCCACGATGGAAGGGTCAAGAGCTCGAGAACTGGATTGGATAGGTTCCACAGCAGGGTAAAACCCTTGCTCGAATAATCGACGAGAAAGAACAGTGATGGAATCGAGATGAGAAAAAGTGGTAGCCGGGGCCGGGTCGGTAAGGTCGTCAGCCGGAACATAAATAGCTTGAACAGAAGTGATAGAGCCATTAGCTGTGGAAGTTATTCTCTCTTCTACCATTCCTACTTCCTCAGCTAAAGTAGGCTGATAGCCCACTGCAGAAGGGATTCTTCCCAAAAGAGCAGAAACCTCTGCTCCCGCTTGCACATAGCGGAATATATTATCAATAAAAAGCAAAACATCTTGAGAAAGAACATCACGGAAAAATTCAGCCATAGTAAGAGCAGTGAGAGCTACCCGGAATCGAGCTCCTGGTGGTTCATTCATTTGCCCAAAAACTAAGGTGGTGTGGCTGAGTACCCCGCTGGCTTCCATCTGGAGCCAGAGTTCGTTTCCTTCCCTTACTCTTTCTCCTACTCCAGCAAAAACTGATACTCCCCGGTGAGTGGTGGCAGTACGGTTAATCAGCTCCATTATGAGCACTGTTTTTCCTACTCCTGCTCCTCCAAAAAGACCAGTTTTACCCCCTCGGAGATAGGGACAGAGTAAATCTATTATTTTTATGCCGGTTTCGAATATCTGGGCAGAAGCAATGCGCTCCACGAGCGGTGGAGCAGGACGATGAATAGAATTTTTAGCAGTAGTGCGGATAGGGCCTTTACCGTCTATGACCTCCCCTAAGACATTGAACATTCTCCCTAAGGTTTCTTTGCCCACCGGGACTTTGATTGGCTCTCCGGTGTCATAAACTTCTACTCCCCGCTGTAAGCCGCTGGTGTCTTGAATGGCAATACATCTTACTGTTCCTTCTCCTAAATGACTCTGCACTTCTAAAACCAAAGGCTCACTATTGTCCTCTTTGATGTTCCTCTGAGGGACAAGGAGAGCGTTATAAATAGCAGGTGCTTCTCGCACCGAAAATTTCACATCCACTACTTGGCCAATGATTTCTTCTACTATACCCTTGTTCATTATGACCTCCTAAGGGAGTTAAAACCCTCTATTTTCCATCTTCTTCCCGCTTTAGGAGAAGATTACTCCTGGGTAGGGAAGTTCTTCTCTTAGTGGGTTTGATTTCTAACTTTAATTGATTTTTATCGCTAAGCATATAATTATAGCAAAAGATAAAAACTTTTACCTTTTTGGTAGTTCTTCTTTCTCTAGGGCATGGTAAGGAAGGATGTTTCTCCGCATAGAAGTAGTCTTCAGGAAATCTCCTCCCTCTTGTCTCTACTTTCTCTCTCTTTCTCTGTCAGGAAGAAAAAGTAGATATCACAATACTAAAATGCTTCCCCCCAATTTGCCATAATAAACCTTCCCTACCGCCTAACGGCAATAATAGGAAACTTTACCCTGAGCTATTGGGACTATCTCCTCAAAACTTGATAGGCACTGCTTACTTCGTTTAGCTCTTGGGTGATTTGCTCCTGGCGCATTTTGTGATAAGAAGTAGTAAGAGACTCAATCATGTCTTGGGCATGGGTAGTAGCAGCATCCATAATAGTTAGACGGGTAGCTTGTTCGCTGATAAAAGATTCTACGATAGCTCGATAAATAGAAGCAAAAAGGTATTCAAAACTCAGGCGTTCGGCCAAGAGCTTTGTATCACTCAAGAAAAGATACTTATCTTGAGGCTCCTGCTTATATTTATCGAGGGTGGAAAGAGGAAGCACGGGTATTACTTCTGCTAAATGTTGAGATACAGAGATATACCGATTGAAAGCAACATATAGGTGAGTAAATTTTCCTTCCCTTCTGAAACCTTCAATTTTGTATACTATATCTCGGACATCCCAATAATGGGGCAGTTGATGGATAGGAAGCTCTTGAAAGAACATTAATTCTCCCGAGAGGAGATTTTTCCCTTGACTTCCTAAAACAGCCAATTTTATCTTGTCTTTCTCCTGAGTAGATATAAAGTTGTTAATCTTATAGGCTAAAACCTGGTTAAAGTTTCCTACTAGTCCTTTGTCGGAAAAAATTCCTAATACCAAAATATTTTCCGGGGGGACATAGGGAAAGCAAAAGCTAACTGCTTCCAGTATGTTTTCCAATTTACTGGTAAAATTATTGATTTTATCTACTATGCCTTTACCCATTCTCCAGCGAACAGCGGAAATAGTTTTCATAGTCCGAGTTACGTGCTGAATTTCTTCTATTAATTTTATCTGTTCCCGGATAGCAGCTAACTTAGCCATTATTATCACCGGAGAGGAATTTTTGATTAAAGTCTAAGATGAGTTTTTTCATATTTTCTTCCAACTCTCGAGAGAGCTCTGTTTCTCTTCTTATTCTCTCTAAAAGCTCGGGATTCTCCTTCTCAGCGTAAGAAAATAATGATTTTTCCCACTCTTTAACTCTCTCTAAGGGAATCGCATCCACTAACCCTTGAGTAGCAGCAAAAACTGCTAATATTTCTCGAGCTAAATCTTGAGGCGCAAGAGGAGGTTGAGTCATCAATTCTAGAACTTTTTTTCCGTGCTCTAACTGGCGATGAGTAACTTCATCTAATTCAGCACTGAATCGGGCAAAGTCCTCTAACTCAAAATATTGAGCCAGGTCTAAGCGCAAACGACGAGCAGCCTTTTTCATTATTGCAGTTTGGGCTTCTCCTCCTACTCGAGACACCGAAAGGCCTATATTTATAGGAGGGAGGAAACCCCGGGAGAAGAGGCTGCTCTCTAAGTAAATTTGTCCATCAGTTATGGAGATAACATTGGTAGGAATATAAGATGCTATATCTCCTTCTTGAGTTTCTACAATAGGTAGAGCAGTAATAGAGCCTCCTCCTAAATCTTCTGATAACTGAGCACTTCTCTCTAAAAGACTGGAATGAACATAGAAAATGTCTCCGGGATAAGACTCTCTTCCTGGAGGACGACGCATTAAAAGAGACAAAGCTCGATAGGCAGCAGCATGTTTAGATAAATCATCAAAAATTACTAGGGCATCTTCCCCCTGATACATAAAATATTCGGCTAAAGCAACGCCGCTATAGGGAGCAAGATAAACAAGAGCTGGTGGGTCTTCAGCAGAAGTGGATACTATAGTAGTGTAATCCAGTGCTCCCCGCTTCTGAAGGATGTCTACTACTTCAGTAATAGCAGAAAGTCTCTGTCCTATGGCTACGTATATACAGATTACATTTTTCCCTTTTTGATTGATGATGGTATCCAAAGTTATAGTAGTTTTCCCTGTTCTTCGGTCGCCGATAATGAGCTCTCGTTGGCCTTTACCTAAAGGAATCATGGAGTCAATGATTTTAATACCGGTGAGAAGAGGTCTTTGTACTGGATGACGTTCTACCACCTGGGTAGCGGGGTACATTATCTTTCTTCTGACTCGCTGAGGATAAGGGCCTTTCCCATCTTGAGGATTACCTAGGGGGTCAATAACTCTACCTAATAATCCTTCTCCTACCGGGATTTCTAAGGTTCTTCCTGTCCGGAAAACAGGTTCTCCACAGTGGAGAGAAGTGTAATCCCCTAACAAGATACATTTTAACTCTTCTTTTTCTAAATTGAAAGCTTGTCCCGGGACGCGGCCAGCGAACATCAACACCTCGCCCATCATGGCATTACTTAAGCCTCGTACTGAGGCAACGCCATCTTGTACTTCCTTTATTTCTCCTACCTCTTCTATTTCGGGCTTTAACTCATAAGAAGAAATAGCTTCTTTGGCTTTTTTAATAACTTCAGGTGTAACTGACATTTAACTAACCTCTTTAAGGATTCTCTCTTTGATTTTTTGTAGCTGAGTTTTTAGGCTACAATCGATAAGCATCTCCTCCCAGATGATTATTACCCCTCCTAAGATAGAAGGGTCAAGCTCTTCCTGGAGAGTAAAATCATCTTGGGGAGATAAACGAGATAGATGCTTTTTAATTATTTTTTTTTGCTCTTCGGTAAGAGGAAGAGGAGTAATTACTCTTACCACTTCACTGTTCATAGCTTACTTCCATTTGCTCCTCTATTTGAGATATTGCTTCTCCCAACAATTGGTCAATTAATTGAGTTTGTATTTCTGGCGTGATTTGGGTGTTAAGGATTTTAACAATCGCTGCTTCAACTATTTCTACTATCTCTTCTCGGAGTTGAGAGAAAAGCTTTTCTATTTCATTTTGAGCTTTCTTTTCGTATTCTTTCTTAATTCTTTCTGCTTCTTGGTAGGCTTCATTAATAATATTTTCTTTTATTTTGGCTGCTTCTTGGTTGGCTTGCTCTATCATCTCTAAATATTTTTCCTGAATCTTTTTTTCCTCTTCTTCTAATTTTATACGGAGTTCCTCTGCTGCTTTTTTTTGGGCCTCAGCAGCAGAGATTTGCTCCTCTATGTACTTAGTGCGGTTTTCTAATGCTTGTACTGCTGGTTTGAATAAAAACCGCACTAGGAGCAAGACCAAAATTACGAAGTTTATTATTTGAAAGATAATGCTCCAGTCTACCCTAATCATAAAGGATAACCTTCTTATTTAAATACGTATTGAACAAAGGGATTGGCAAAAAGGAGTATTAGAGAAATAACTAGTACGTATATAGCTAATGATTCTAACATAGCTAGGCCGACAAAAAGAGTACGGCTAATAGCACCGGTAGCCTCTGGTTGGCGAGCAATCCCTTCTAGGGCTTGAGAGCAAGCTTTGCCCTGTCCCAGAGCGGGGAAAATCACTCCAATGGCTATAGAAAAACCAGCAGTAAAAACTGTTACGCAAAGAAACAGTATTTCTCCTTGCATTTTTATGATGCCTCCTTTTAAACATTGCGAGTAATTATATCTCTAACATTTCAAGATTTCAACTTGGAACTGGAGTTTGCGAGCTATTCCATTTTATGGAATAAATCTTAGTTTAAATAAAGCCCAAAATCTGCCCTTCCCTTGTTTTCTTGTAATGACTATGATTAAAAACTATTTTATTACTCCGAGAATCGGAGTGGATACAAAGAAGGTTAACCACGGAAACAAAAAACGGTTTTCAGTGACTGTGAAATAAGGCGCTTGCTTTCTTTCGTTAGATAAACCTATTGGGCTTTGCCCTTTGTAAGTTGGATATCGGGGCTACTATAATAAAAAAGCTACGGGTTCTAACAAATCTTCAAACCTCGATTTTTTCTTCCAGGATTGGAGCTCATCAATCCCTTTAGGAACATCAGGTTTTACCCTTCAGTTCTCTTGGTTCTCGGATCTCTCAGAACCCGTAGCAACTACATTATATCACTTTTAAAAAATCTGTCAATAGGCCGAGTTGCCTCAACTAAAATTAAAGTGAAATGGTATCGTTGCCTCAACTAAAAATCAAAGTTAAATTATTATTCCCTTAAGAGAGAATATTCTTAAGGGAGGGATTAGAGGTGAGGTATCTCTTGCAGACACGAAGAGAAATTGTTTATGAGGCGAATTGCCTCATGTCATTTTAAATTTTAAACTTTAAATGACAAAGAGCCCATTTGCTATTGACATTCTATCTAAAAGCTAATATAATAAACCTTTGTCTTTTCAGATGGATTAAGAATGGGAGGACGAAAAACTATTTTTCTTTCTTCAAAAAAGGTGTTATCTAACAAAAATTGCTACTTGATTTTCCCCCAAAAGGTGGTGTGATTAGTGAGTGTAAGCTATATTGAGAGGCACAGTTTTGCCAAAATTCCTTCTTTTTTGGAACTTCCTGATTTCATAGAAATTCAAAAGAAGTCTTTCGATTGGTTTTTGCAAAAGGATATTCCACCCGAAAGTCGAACAAAGCAAGGGTTACAAGAAGTTTTCTTAGAAGTATTTCCAGTTCAAGATTTTACGGGAAGATTAGTTTTGGAGTTTGTTAATTATCGATTGGAAGATCCTCCTTTCAATGTCAGAGAGGCTAAAGAAAGAGGGAGAACTTATTCTGTTCCTCTTCATGCTCGGATAAGATTAATTGATCGGCAGACTAATGAGATAAAAGAACAAGATGTATACATGGGTGATATACCCCTTATGACTGACTGGGGTACTTTTGTGGTTAATGGAGCTGAGCGAGTGGTAGTTACTCAGTTAGTAAGATCTCCTGGTGTGTTTTTCTCCAAAGAAATTACTCCTACGGGAAAAGCGGATTATGGTTTTAAAATTATCCCCAACCGAGGAGCATGGCTGGAGTTTGGAATCGATCCGGGTGATATCGTTTATGTCCGAGTAGACAAAAGGAGAAAAATCAATGCTGTCACTTTAGTTAGAGCTTTAGGATATGAAGATAATGAAGAAATTTTGTCTCTATTTGATTATCATCCCATTATCCGTAAGACACTAGAGAGAGACCCTTCTACTAATGGCAAAGAGGCAGTAGTAGAAATATTTCGTAAACTTCGTCCCAGTGAACCTCCTACGGAGGAGAACACTCGAGATTTCATTAAATACTTATTTTTTGACCCCCGCCACTATGATCTAGGAGAAGTGGGTCGTTATAAAATAACTAACAAACTGAAATTGGAAGAAAGAGTTATCAGAATAGAAGAACCAGTATTGGCTGAAGACATTATTATCGATTTACAAAATGGAGAGTGTTTGCGAAATATTAGTTTATTGGGTGAAGACGTTGATTCTTCTCGTTATCGAATAGTGGGAAGAAAAGGAGAGAAAATTAACCGTCGTTTAGCTCGAGAAGTAGAAGAGCTTAGCGAAGAATATCCGATAGAGTACATAACAGTACTTAGCGAAGAAGATTTACCAGTAAAAATTTATGTGGAACGGGAAGATACCTGGGAGGTTCTTTCTGAAGATTTGGAAGGAAAAGTTTTAAGTGAAACGCTACGAGATGAAATTACGGGAGAAATCTTGGTAGAAAAAGGGAAACCATTGACCTTAGGTCTTATTCGGGACTTAAGAGGGTTAGGGATAGAAAAAGTGAGAGTGAAAAAAGGCCGTACTCTCACTCCTGAAGATGTAGTGGGAAGTATCCGCTATTTCCTTAATCTTATTGATGGTATTGGTTACGAAGATGATATCGACCATCTTGGTAACCGAAGAGCTCGGATGGTGGGAGAGCTGTTACAGAATCAGTTCCGTATTGGTCTTTTGCGAGTGGAAAAAGTTATTCGAGAACGAATGACTATTCATCCTGATTTGGAATCGGCTACTCCTCAAAGCCTTATCAACGTAAGACCTATTATCGCTGCTATACGGGAGTTTTTAGGTAGTAGTCCCCTCTCTCAATTTATGGACCAGGTTAATCCTCTTTCTGAAATTACTCATAAGCGAAGGCTTAGTGCCTTAGGGCCGGGAGGCTTGAGTCGAGAAAGGGCTGGTTTTGAAGTACGAGATGTTCATTATACCCATTATGGAAGAATATGCCCTATTGAAACTCCCGAGGGTCCTAATATTGGTCTTATTACTTCTCTGTGTATATTTGCTAAAGTCAATGACTATGGGTTTATAGAAACCCCTTATCGGAAAGTGGTAGATGGAAAAGTTACTGATGAAGTCGTTTACCTTTCTGCTGATGAGGAAGACCTCTATCATACTGCTCCACCTGACGTTCCTTTGGATGAGGAAGGATACATTAAGACGGAGAACGTGATAGCCCGGTTTAGAGAAAAAATAGTAGAAGTACCTCGGAGTAAGATCGATTTTATCGATGTTTCTCCTCAGCAGATTATTAGTGCTTCTGCTGCTTTGATTCCTTTTCTGGAGCATAACGATGCTAACCGAGCCCTGATGGGCACCAACATGCAGAGGCAAGCTGTTCCTCTTTTAGCTCCTCATCCCCCCTACATTGGGACAGGGATAGAATATAAAGTGGCGCAAGACTCAGGAGCTACGGTTATAGCTAAAAGAAGTGGAATAGTTAAGAAAGCTGATGCTCTACAAATCGAAATAGAAGCAGAAGATGGCATAGTGGATGTATATGAATTAAATAAGTTTCAGAGATCTAACCAGAGTACGTGCATTAATCATAAACCGATAGTTCGAAAAGGAGATAGAGTAGAAAAAGGGCAAATCATTGCTGATGGTCCCTGTACTTCTATGGGAGAGTTGTCCCTGGGTAGGAATGTTTTAGTAGCTTTTATGCCCTGGGAAGGAGAAAATTTTGAAGATGCTATTATGATTAGTGAGAGATTGGTTAAGGAGGACGTTTTTACTTCTATTCATATCGATGAATACGAAGTAGAAGCCCGAGATACTAAATTAGGTCCGGAGGAAATCACCCGGGATATTCCGAACTTAGGAGAAGATATGTTGCGCAATTTAGATAAAGAAGGAATAGTAAGGATAGGCTCGGATGTTAAACCGGGGGATATTCTAGTGGGTAAAGTAACTCCTAAAGGAGAAACCGAGCTTACTCCGGAAGAAAAACTGTTGCGGGCTATATTTGGAGAAAAAGCTCGAGAAGTTAGAGATACTTCATTGCGTATTCCTCATGGGGAGTACGGTAAAGTTATAGATGTTAAAATGTTTTCTCGGGAAAACGGCGATGAATTAGCTCCGGGAGTGAATAAACTGGTTAAAGTTTTTGTAGCTCAGAAGAGGAAAATATCAGTAGGAGATAAAATGGCTGGTAGGCATGGAAACAAGGGAGTAGTAGCTCGAATAGTTAGAGAAGAAGATATGCCTTACCTTCCTGATGGAACACCGGTAGATATAGTGCTCAATCCCTTGGGGGTTCCTTCTCGTATGAATGTGGGACAAGTTTTAGAAACTCACTTGGGGTGGATAGCCAATAAAGAAAGGCGATTTATATCCAGTCCTCCTTTTGATGGAGCGAAAGAGGGAGAAATTATGGAACTTATGAGGAAGACCGAGACTCCTAAAGAGAAGAGTTTTTCGGATTTCTTTTTTGATTCCCGGGTTTCTCCTAATTTTAAACTTCTTCCTCAAGGTAAGACTGTTCTCTGTGATGGAAGAACAGGGGAGCCTTTTGATAATGAAGTTACAGTGGGTTATATATATATGCTCAAATTAGCTCACTTAGTAGAGACCAAAATCCACGCTCGTTCTACTGGTCCTTACTCTTTGGTAACTCAACAGCCCTTGGGAGGAAAAGCCCAGTTTGGTGGCCAAAGGTTTGGCGAGATGGAAGTATGGGCTTTGGAAGGATACGGAGCAGCTTACACTTTGCAGGAAATGCTTACGGTTAAGTCCGATGATATTACTGGAAGGGTGCAGGCTTACGAAGCTATCGTTAAAGGTAAAAATATTCTTAAACCTTCTCTTCCTGAGTCCTTCAAAGTGCTGGTGAAAGAATTACAGAGCTTGTCTCTTGATGTGAGAGTGTTTGATTCTAAAAAAAGAGAGATTTCTCTGGAGGAAGTGGAAGATGAAGAAGAGGACACTCCGGTTTTGGATATTAATCTCCAGAGAAGAGAAAAATAAAAAGAGGAGGAGAATCCTTGATAGACGTTAATGATTTAGGTGCTATTCAAATCAGATTAGCTTCTCCAGAGGAAATTCGCAAATGGTCTCACGGGGAAGTCAAAAAACCTGAAACTATAAACTACCGGACTTTAAAACCAGAAAGAGATGGACTTTTCTGTGAAAAGATATTTGGTCCTACTCGAGATTGGGAATGCTATTGTGGAAAATACAAAAGAGTGAGAGATAAAGGAGTAGTGTGTGATCGATGTGGAGTGGAAATAACCCGCTCTTCAGTAAGAAGAGAGAGGTTAGGACACATCGAGTTAGCTGCTCCGGTTTCTCATATTTGGTACTTTAAAAGTATTCCCAGTAAGATGGCCCTTATTTTAGGGATTTTACCTAAGAACCTGGAAAAAGTTTTGTATTTTGCCTCGGGTAGAAAAAGAGAAGATTGCTATAAAGTGGTAGACTCAGGCTCTACTGATTTAGAGCCCGGAGCTACTATTCGAGATATAGAATACAAAATTTATTCAAAGTATGACCCCAACTTTAAGGCTGAACCAGCTTATCGAGTGGTAGAAGTTCACAATCTTCCTTTTTCTATTGGAGACCGATTGAACACTAAAGAATATACTCGTTATCGTTCCAAATACAAGGACAGTTTCACCGTAGAAGAAATAGATGAAGACCAGTTTGAAGTAGTGGACATTCGAGTGTTTCCTTATCAACGAGAGGATGAACTTTCTGAATCAGAAGTCAAAGTGTTGCAAGAAACATTTGGTGGGCTTTTTGAAGAGACTCCTTTATCCGAAACAGTAGAAGAACCTTGCTATATAGTAATTGAGCCCGGACAAACCGGTTTAAAGGTAGCGCAGATAATCTTGGAAACCGAAGCGCGATTGCTTTCCCATTATGACTCCACATTCAAGGCCGGAGTGGGGGCGGAAGCGATAAAGGAAATTTTGAGCAATATCGATGTAAATCAATTGGCTCGAGAGCTGCGTAAGGAGCTCAGAGAAGCTTCAGGTCAGAAAGCTAAGAAACTCATTAAGAGATTGCAGGTAGTAGAGTCTTTTGCTAAATCTGGTAACCGTCCGGAATGGATGGTTCTGGAAGCTATTCCGGTTTTGCCTCCTGATTTGCGTCCTATGGTACAGTTAGATGGAGGAAGATTTGCCACCTCAGACTTAAACGACCTTTACCGCCGAGTGATTAACCGAAACAATCGCTTAAAAAGACTTCTCCAGTTAGGTGCTCCAGAAATCATTGTAAAGAACGAAAAAAGAATGTTGCAAGAAGCGGTGGACGCTCTTTTTGATAATGGTAGAAGAGGTAGGCCGGTTCTTGGGCCGGGCAACCGTCCTTTAAAATCGCTCAGTGATATGCTGAAAGGTAAGAAGGGAAGATTTAGACAAAACCTCTTAGGTAAAAGAGTAGACTATTCAGGAAGGTCAGTCATTGTTTCGGGGCCTCGTTTAGCTTTTGACCAATGTGGTATACCTAAGAGAATGGCTCTGGAGCTTTTTAAGCCTTTTGTTATGAAAAAACTGGTAGATAGGGGTTTTGCCCAAAATATTAAAAGCGCCAAGAGAATGGTAGAGAAAGCACGAGACGAAGAAGTATGGGCAGCTTTGGAAGAAGTAATAGCTGAACATCCGGTTTTACTCAACCGAGCTCCTACTCTGCACCGATTGAGCATTCAAGCTTTCCAGCCTGTTTTGGTAGAAGGCAATGCCATTCAGTTACATCCTTTAGCTTGTTCGGCTTTTAATGCCGATTTTGATGGAGACCAGATGGCAGTGCATGTTCCTCTCTCGGCTGAGGCACAAGCTGAATCGCAAGTGATTATGCTTTCTTCTCACAATGTTCTCTCTCCAGCAAGCGGTAAGCCGGTGGCTGTTCCTACTCAAGATATGGTATTAGGTTGCTATTATTTAACTTTATCGAGAAAAGGAGAAAGCAAGAGATATTTTGGGGATGTAGACGAAGCTCTTCTTGCTTATGACCTTGGTAACTTGGATTTACACGAACCCATTAGAATTAGAGAAGTTAGCAAGAAATACCCGGAAGTGGAAGAAACTACTTTGGGCAGAGCTATATTTAATAACCTCCTGCCCGATAGTGTGCCTTATTATAATGAATCTATAACTAAAAAGAAATTGACCGAGATTGTAGACCTTTGCTACCGAAAGCTGGGTAATGAAGCTACGGTGTCCATATTGGATAGGATTAAAAGAGCTGGCTTTAACTTTGCTACTCGTTCGGGAACCACTATCAGCGTGCAAGACTTGGAAATTCCTCCTGAGAAGTGGAGCATCATTGAAGAAGCCAACCGACGGGTAGAAGAAATCAACGAACACTATGCTGAAGGATTGATTACTGAAGAAGAGAGAGAGCAGAAAGTTATAGATATATGGACTGATGCTTCTAACAAAGTTGCTGACGCTATTTTGGAAAACTTGGATGAATTCAACCCAGTTAATATGATGGCTAAATCAGGAGCTCGAGGAAGTATCCGTCAGGTTAGCCAGTTGTCCGGCATGCGGGGCTTAATGGCTGACCCTTCAGGAAGAATTATAGAGTATCCCATAAAAGCTAATTTCCGGGAAGGTTTGAGCGTGTTAGAGTATTTTATTTCTACTCACGGAGCAAGGAAAGGGTTAGCTGACACTGCTCTGCGAACTTCTAAATCTGGTTATCTTACTCGCCGTTTGGTAGATGTAGCACAAGATATGATTATTAGAGAAGAAGATTGTAGAACGGAAGAAGGAATCTTGCTTTCTGACTTGGAAGATGAAAATCAACACCTTATAGAATCTTTTGAAGAACGGGTTTTGGGAAGAGTAGCGCTAAAAGACATAGTAGATAAAAATAGCGGAGAAATATTGGTTCCTGCTGGAACAGAAATCGACGAAGAAGCAATTGCGGTGCTTAAAGAAAGAGGGATAAAGGAAGCCTTGGTAAGGTCGCCTCTTACTTGCCGGACTCGTTACGGAGTATGCCAGAAATGTTATGGTAGAAATTTAGCTACGGGACGCTTGGTGGACATAGGAGAAGCGGTAGGAATAGTGGCTGCTCAATCTATAGGAGAACCAGGAACTCAGCTTACCATGCGTACTTTCCATACTGGTGGAATCCGGGTTACCGGTGAGGATATTACTCAGGGTTTACCTCGAGTAGAACAACTTTTTGAAGTGAGAAAACCTAAAAAAGCTGCTTCTCTTTCCGATGTAGATGGAGTAGTAGAAAAAATAGAAACAGTGGGAACAAGAAGAAAAATTTATGTTATCCCTGATGAGGAAGAAGAAGACCAATCGGTGCGCACTTATCTTATTCCTCAAGATATAAAAATCTGTGTTACTGAAGGAGAAAAGGTAAAAGCAGGAGACCGACTTACTTTAGGACCTATTGACCCTCGAGATATTTTGAGAATTAAAGGTATTAAGGCGGTACAAGAATACCTCCTCAACGAGATTCAGTCAGTCTATGTTTCCCAAGGAGTAGGTATTAACGATAAACACATCGAAGTTATCATCCGCCAGATTGCCAACCTCAACAAAGTTATGGTTGAAAATGCTGGTGATACCATCCTTCTCTCTGGAGAGCTAGTGTTTCTGGAAGACTTCAATGAAGAAAACCAAAAAATTGGAGAAGAAAATAAACTTTTGATAGAGAAAGCACAAGAGTTTTTAACCGATGCTGTTTTAGTAAAAGAAGTAGTAGATATAACTGGTGAGGTTGTATTGCCTCAAGGAAGAGCCCTGGATGAAGATGATATTCGACTCATTCTTTCTTCTGATTGTAAGCCTTTCTTAGTGGAGAAAGAAGGTAACGTGCTTAAGGTAGTCCGAGGTTATCGTAATCTGGAAATAGAATTAGTAGATAAGATTAACGTAGAAGAGGTCAGAACTTCAGAAGATAAAGTTTTACTAAAAGCTGGTGAATTATTGAAGCCCGAAATGTTAGACCAGATAGTCGACATGGGACCAATTAAATTGAGAGTAAGAGATAAATCTATTTGGGAAAAACTACGAGGGTCAATACTGGCTGAAGAAGTTGTGAATCCTCAAACTGGTGAAGTGCTTCTTCCAGTTAATGCTCGATTAGATAATGAGACCATTGAATTGCTTGACGAGCATGGGGTAGAAAAAGTAGTAGTATGGAAGGATGTTAAAGTTTTTCCCATCAAAGAGAATCTGGTTAAGGCTTTACGGGAAGAGATTTTAGGAAAAGAAGTAGCCAAAGACATAATCAGTCCTCAAAATGGTGAAGTTATTGTTCAAGCTGGACAGGCAATAAGTAGAGGCATAGCTCGTCGATTGGTTAGTGAAGGAGTAAAAGAAATTCCTCTTTCTGACGGCCGCTTTTTCTCCATAGAGGGTAGGCTAATAGAGCTTTTGGAAAAGGAAATAGTAGGTAAAGTAGTAGCTCAAGATATTGTATCGGGAAGCGACGGAGTAGTGATGGTGAGAGCTGGAGAAGTAATCGATAGAGATGATGTAGTTAAAATTGCTGGAGATAATATAGGATTTCTCCTTATTCGAGAGCCAGATGAGGATAAAGAAATTAAAAGCTTAGTAGAGGAAATACTGTATTTACCAGGATTGAAACAGGTAGCTACTGGAAGGCCAGTAGTTTTGGGAATTACCAAAGCTTCTTTAGCAGTAGATAGCTTTCTTTCCGCTGCTTCTTTCCAGCAGACTACTCATGTTTTAGCTGATGCAGCTATTAAAGGTAAAGTTGATGAACTAATTGGTCTCAAAGAAAATGTAATCATCGGAAAGGCTGTTCCTGCTGGCACTGGTTTTAGCAAATACAGACATATTCGTCTTTCCACTGAGGAAGTAGAAAAGAGAAGAAAAGAAGAATTACAAGAAGAGAATATAGATGTGTGGGAACTGATGGGAACAGGAGGAACATTTGGGAACGAAGAAGAGGTAGAAGAATACGAATTAGAGCAGGACTACTTTGATGATACTAGGGAAAGCTAAAGCTTTCTCTACTGAGGAAGGCTTTGCCTTCCTCAGTAGTTTTATGTTTATTTACTTTTTAAGTATTTGTTTTTGGGGGTTATGATGGGGCGCTGCCCCCTTATAGTTCTCATTCGTCATTCCCGAAATCTTCAATCGGGAATCCAAGTTTTTGTTTTTCCAAGAGGATAATAGGGGGATCGGTTTTCCCCTATAGTTCGGATTCCTGATAGAAACATTCAGGAATGACGGACACGGAGGTCTTTTCCTCCGTGTTGTATTTATCCTTTCGTGTTTTGTTTTTAGGTTTTTGTATTTCGGGGTTATAGGGGGAAGCCCCCTTATACTGAGGGAAGCTTTTCTCCCTCAGTTTTTTGCCTTTAATTTTTTATTCTTTATTCTTTGCTTTCCGGGGGTTTATAAAGGGGTTCTCCCCTTTATTGTTCGGGTTCACAAGGGGGAATTCTTTCCCCTTTGTACTGGAAGAGACGCTTTTTCTCTTCCAGTAGTTTTTTATGCTTACTCTTTTTGCTTTTAGTTTTTAAGTCTTTAATCCTACGCCGTAGGCTGAAGGAAGTGTTTTTCTTCCTCGGTTGCATTTGTCTTTTTTGATTTTGTAAATGTTCTTTGCTTTTTGGGGGTGATAGGGGGTCTTTTCCCCTTATACTGAGGAAGACGCTTTTACTTCCTCAGTTAGTCTTTGTTTTTTTAAGTTTTTGTCTTTCTCCCTTTGTTTTTGGGGGTTATAGGGGGTTTTTGCCCCCTTATTGTTCTTTTTAGTCTTACGCCGTAGGCTGTGTTTTTTATCTTTTGGGGGGTTATTAGGGGGTTTACCCCCTGAGGGATTTTTACTTCCTCAGTTAGTCTTTGTTCTTAAGTTTTTGTCTTTTTCCCTTTGTTTTTGGGGGTTATAGGGGGTTTCCCCTTATAGTCGGGGTTATTAGGGGGTTTACCCCCTAATAGTAGGAAGATTTCTTCTTCCTCAGTAGTTTTTGTCTTTTTATTTATGTTTTTTTAGCTTTTGTCTTTTTTTGGGGTTATAGGGGGTCTTTTTCCCCTAATAGTAGGAAGACGCTTTTACTTCCTCAACGCTGGGGGTCTTTTTCCCAGCGTAATTATCAAGATTTTTTCTTGTCTAATTTGCTTTTTAGTCTTACGCCGTAGGCTGTGTTTTTTGTCTTTTTGGGGGTTATGAGGGGGCAGCGCCCCCTCATAGTTATATTTGACAGGATTGAACTTATTAAATAATATAGTACATATCCTCTGCTAACTTAACTTTATAAGGGGCGTAATTTTAATGAGAAGTATGACTGGTTTTGGATACGTAGAAGGAACAGGGAAATTAGGTTTTTATAAGATTTATCTTAGAACTTTAAACCACCGTTTTTTAGAACTTAATTGCCGCATTCCCCGGGAGATGAACATGTGGGAGGATAAAATAAGAAATCTGGTAAAAGAGGACATTTCCCGAGGGAAAGTAGAAGTTAAGATAGACTTTGAACCTCAGGAAGAGGCTTTTTCGGTAGAAGCCAATATAGTTTTAGCTCGTTCCTACTGGAAGGCTCTTCAGAAAATTGTGCAAGAATTGCGTCTACTTCAACAACCAGACCTTTTTTCTCTTCTGCAAGTGGGAGAAATAGTACAGGTTAAAGAAGAGAGTTCTCGATGGGAAGAAGAATGGGAGAACTTTAATCCTCTTCTCCGGCAAGCTATCCAATCTCTTATTTCTTATCGGGAAGTAGAAGGAAGTCATCTTAGAGAGGACCTTTTATTTTGGTTAAGGGAATTAGAGAGATTAACCGGAGAGATAGAAAAGAAAGCTCCTTTAGTTCATACTTATTATCGAGATAAGTTACTTCAACGAATAAAGGAATTCTTACCTGAGGCAAAAATTGATGAAGCACTCCTGGCTCAAGAAGTCATTTTTTATGTAGAAAAGAGTGACATTAATGAAGAAGTAGTAAGATTAAAAGCTCATATTAGCCGTATGAATAAACTCCTTTCTCAAGATAAAGCAGTGGGTAGAGAATTGGAATTTATTCTTCAGGAAATGAACCGTGAGGTTAACACTATGGGTTCGAAATCTTGCCAAGTGGAAGTTTCATCTTTGGTGGTAGAAATGAAAACCATAATAGAGAAAATGTGGGAACAAGTTCGCAATGTGGAGTGAGTGATGGGCGGATTACTCTTTGTCCTGTCTGGACCATCAGGGGTAGGTAAAAGCACCCTTAGGAAAGAAGTGATGAAGAGATGTCCAGCTTTGAAATATTCTATTTCCTGTACCACTCGTCCTCCTCGTCAGGAGGAAAAGGAAGGAATAGATTATTATTTTGTAGACATGGAAACTTTTGAGGAGATGAGGGAACGAGGAGAGTTTATTGAGTGGGCCAAAGTTCACGGTAACTATTATGGCACTCCTCGTCGTCCAGTAGAAGAATGGTTGAAAGAAGGCTTTGATGTGATTTTGGAAATTGATGTGCAGGGAGCCAAGCAGGTAAAAAACGATTATCCAGACGGAGTGTTCATTTTTATTGCTCCTCCTTCTCTTAAGGTGTTAGAGCAAAGGCTTAGAGAAAGACATTCTGATCCAGAAGATGACCTTCTGTTGCGGATGACCAATGCTCATCTGGAGATGCAAGCCATTAGAGATTACAATTATTTAGTGGTTAATGATGTTTTGGAAGAAGCAGTGGACAAGCTTCGTTCCATAATTTTGGCTGAGAGATGCCGAATAAGGTGAGGTGAGAAAATGCTTTCCATTGACGATTTGGTCAAAAAAGTAGGCAATATATATATTCTTGCTGTGGTAGTGGCTAAAAGAGTTAAACAGTTAAACGAAGGAGCTGTGCCTTTAGTGGAATTAAAAGAAGCTCATAGTCCTTTGTTTGTTGCTCTCGAAGAATTAAGTGCTGGGAAGATTAGTTTTGAGTTTGTAGAAGAATGATTATTTATCACCCCCTTCAATTTTGGAAAGGAAAGAAAATTGTCCTAGGAGTGACGGGAGGGATAGCAGCTTTTAAAGCTATAAGTTTAGCTAGTTATCTTACCAAAGCTGGTGCTCAAGTAAAAACTTGTTTGACTAAAAATGCTCTCTCTTTAGTAGGTAAAAGTTCTTTTGAAGCGGTAACCAGAGAAAAAGCTTATACTGACCTTTTTGAGGGTGAGGAAGAGATTCTCCATATTAATTTGGCAAGAGAGAGTGATGCTATAGTTGTTGTTCCGGCTACAGCTAACATTTTAGGTAAAGCAGCTTGTGGTATTGCTGACGACCTATTGAGCACCATTCTCTTAGTAGATTCCAGTAAAGTTATTTTGGCTCCAGCTATGAATGTCACTATGTGGAAAAACCCGGTGGTGCAGGATAATTTAAAAAAGGTTATGAGCCGAGGGATGAAAGTAGTTTATCCTGCTTCAGGGAGCCTGGCTTGTGGAGAAGAAGGAGAGGGAAGATTGCCGGAGCTGGAAGAGCTGGTAGAAGAGATTTTTTATCATCTTTATCCTCATACTGAGTTTCAGGGAAAAAAAGTTTTAATCAGTGCCGGTGCTACTCGAGAATGGTTAGACCCGGCTCGGTTTATTTCTAACCCGGCTAGTGGTTTTATGGGAGGAGCGTTAGCGTCACTAGCGCGAGCCTGCGGGGGAGAAGTAAAAATGGTAGTGGGCAATGTTTCTTCTCGCCTTCCTTCGGGAGTAGAGATAGAAAAAGTGGAGACTGCCCAGGAAATGAAAAGCGCTTTAGAAAAAGAGTGGGAAAACAGCGATATTTTATTTATGAACGCTGCAGTTTCTGACTTTCGCCCTCTTTCATTCTCTCCTTCTAAAATTAAAAAAGAAGGAAAAGAAGAGTTAACCCTTACTTTAGTTAAGAACCCCGATATTCTATCTGAGTTGGCTAAAAATAAAGGGAAGAGAATAGTAGTGGGTTTTTGTGCTGAAACAGATAACCCCCGAGAAGAAGCAAGTAAGAAATTGCGAAAGAAAAATGCAGATATGATAGTAGCAAACCTCATTTCTCCCGGAGAAAGCGGATTTGAAGCTTCTACTAATAAAGCTTGGATAGTAGACTGCCAGGGGGGAGAAAAGGAATTACCTCTTTTAGATAAAAGAGATTTAGCGGAAGAAATAGTTTCCTACCTTTTTACTCATTTTTGGTGATGAATGCCCGTTTTGCCTCTGTAGCTTTGCCTCTTCCTCTTTTCTCTGAATTTTCTTATAGAATTCCCCCTTCTCTAGAAAACAAGATTGAAACAGGAAGTTTAGTGGAGGTAGAGTTTAAAAATCGTTACCTTTTAGGCTGGGTAGTGGCTTTAGAAAATGAATCTCCCCCTGGTTTAGAGGTAAAAGAAATAGTACGATTAGCTCCTGTTGCCCCTTTAGGAAAAGTAAGGCTACTGTGGACTAAAACTCTTTCTCAACTTTATTTAGTTCCCTGGGGGATGATGCTTTCTTTGTTTACCCCGCCACTTTTACCTTCCTTTTGGGAAGCAGCAAGAAGTAGAGTTTTTTCTGGCTCTTGTGATAGAGGCCAAAAAGAGGACTTTAGCGTTCCTTCTCGAGGGATGAATTTTTTTGTTTTTCAAGAAAAGTTTGGTCGGAAAAAGAAAAAATGGGGAAAATTGATAAAAAATGAAATTTTACGTTGGCAAGAAGAAGTTTTTAAGGTAGAGGAGATTATTTATCCTCAAGAAGATTTAGGTTGGTGGTCTATAGCTACCCAAAAAGAAAGAGAGAATTTCCTTTTTTCCTTTATAGAAAAAGCTCAAAAAGAGAACCGAAAAACTCTTTTAGTGTTTCCTGATTTTAGGACTCTGGATTATTTTTTCTCCTTTTTAGAAGACAGATTCCCTCTATTGAGGTTAATAAAGTATGATAGTCGTCTGGCTTCTCGCCGAAGATTTTTAGCTTATAAATTGGCTGAAGATGGGGATTTTGATGTGATTTTGGGCACTCGAGGGAGTATATTTTTGCCTGCTTCAGACCTTTATTATCACATAGTTTTTGACCCCGAAGATAAAGGACATTATTCCGACCGTCCTCCTTTTTATGATACCTTTCGGCTGCTCCGGGAAAAAGTTAAAGTTACTGGAGGGAGCTTGGAAGTAGTAGGCCTAACGCCTACTTTATCTCTTTACTATTTTATGACTACTGGAGAATTTAAAAACAGAGATTTCCCTTCTTTTTCTCGAGTTTCTTCACCATCGGTTAATTTAGTTTCTTATGAAAAAAAAGGAGGGTCTTCTTTGACTTTTTCGGCGCGGAAAGCTATTCTTCAAACCCGGAGTAAAAAAGGTAAAGTGTTAATTTGGGTGCAGAAGAAGGGTTATACTCCGGCCTTAGGTTGTCGAGATTGTGGCTTTTGTTATGTCTGTCCTCACTGTGGAGTGGCGCTCCGTTATTATAAAGAGACTAAAACTCTGATGTGTCCTCTGTGCGGAAAAAAGGAAGAACTCGATTTATTCTGCCCCCGTTGTGGAGGAGTATGGTTAGAAGGATGGGGAGAGGGAATAGAAAAAGTGGGAGAAGAGATAAAACAATTTTTCCCTCCTCAAGAGGTAATGGTTATGGATGCCGAAAAGGAAGAAGAAGTAAAAAATCTTCCCTCTTTTTCTATTTTAGTAGGCACTTCTTTAATTTTGCGGGAAGAAATATTGCAAGAGGCATCTCTTTTGGTTATCTGGTCGTTGGAGGACTGGTTATATCTTTCTGATATTAATGCTCGAGAAAAATTTTATTTGAATCTGCAACGGATACAAATTCTCCTTGGTCTTAATTCTTTTCTTCCTCCTCAGATTTTTATTCAGGGGAGAAAAGGGGTAGAAAAAGAGGTGAGTCGCTTTTTACAGCCCCCTCGTGATTTTTACCCTCCTATTTTGGAGAAAAGAAAGATTTTAGGCTATCCTCCTTATGGGGTCTTAGCTCGCTTGGTAAAGAGGTGTAGGAATAGAGAGAAGGATGAATTGGTTTTAAAAAAACTGAAGGGCAATTTAGAAGAAGTAGGAATACAGGTAGGTGGCCCTTTCCCGGCTCAGGGAAGAAAGTGGGGAGAGGAAAGCGAAGAAATGACTCTTTGTTATCCCCGAGATAAGATAGAAGAAGTGTTTGAGGTAATTTCTCGATTTTTTTCTCGAGAAGGGAAAGGTAGAGGAGAGTGGCGAATAGAAGTAGAATTTTAAAAAAGGGGTGAAGTTAGTTGGCAATCAAGGAAATAAAGATTTACGGTAACCCTATACTAAGAAAGAAAGCTCAACCTATTGAAAATATAGACCAAAAAGTATGGGATTTAGCTCAGGATATGAAAGAGATTATGCATCTTGCTGGAGGGGTGGGGTTAGCTGGAAATCAGGTAGGGGTTTTATGGCGTATTATAACTTTTACCAATCCTGAAGAAAAAAAAGACCAGGTTTTGATTAATCCTCGGATAGTCTATTCTAGTGAAGAAAAGGAAAAAGACGAAGAAGGTTGCTTAAGCTTTCCTGATATCTATGACCAGGTAGAAAGAGCAAAAGAGGTAGTAGTAGAAGGTCGGGATTTAGAAGGTAAAGAAATTACTATAGAAGGAAAAGGATTATTAGCTCGCATTTTGCAGCATGAAATTGACCATCTAGATGGAATATTATTTGTAGATAGACTAAGCCCTGCTCGGCGCTTGTTACTCCGGAACAAATTGAAGAAAATTTCTGTAACGGGGGAATAAATTTGGATATAGTTTTTATGGGAACTTCCTCTTTTGCCGTTTTGGTGTTAGAGGAACTTCTAAAAGATAAAAATAATAATATATTGGGAGTAGTGACTAAACCAGACCGTCCAGCGGGTAGAGGACGGAAATTACATCCTTCTCCAGTTAAAGAAAAAGCAGAAGAAAAAGGATTAACCATCTGGCAACCGGAGCGAGTAAATGCTCCTGAGTTTTTAAATGTTTTACATTCTGTTTCTCCAGAAATTATAGTAGTGGCTGCCTATGGACAGATTTTGCGCCGAGATTTATTGTCCCTTCCTCGTCGGGGAGCGATAAATGTTCATGCTTCTCTTCTTCCTCACTTTAGAGGACCAGACCCTATTCGTTCTGTTCTTCTGCGAGGAGAAAAGGAGACGGGGGTTACCATTATGATTATGGATGAAGGAGTAGATACTGGCCCTATATTGGCTCAAAAAAAAGTGGAGATAGATAAAGAGGACAATTACCAATCATTAACTGAGAAGCTGGGAAAAGAAGGAGGGAAACTTTTAGTAGAAACTTTACCCCGGTGGATTAGAGGAGAAATTACTCCTCTTCCTCAAGAAGGGGAGGCTTCTTATGCTCCTATATTGAAAAAGGAAAGAGCCAAAATCAACTGGGAAGATAGTGCTTTTAATATCGTAAATCAAATTCGGGCTTTTTCTCCTTATCCGGGGGCTTATACTTATTTCCGCGATAGGAGGATTAAAATTTTAAAGGCTAGTTTAAAAGAGGGAATTTCTGCTCCTCCGGGAACAGTGGTAGAAATTAACTCTCAGGGGTTTGTGGTGGCCGCAGGTGAAGGAGGAGTTTTGGTGGAAGAATTACAGCCGGAAAGCCGACAGATTATGGTTTCTCAAGAATTTTGTTGTGGGTACCACTTACGGGAAGGAGACCAACTAAAATAGGAGGTGAATGGGGTGTTTTTCTTTCCTTTTGATTATACGTTTATTCTTTTAATTCCTGCGCTCATTCTTGCTTTTTACGCTCAGGCTAAAGTAAGTAACACTTATTCTAAGCTATCTAAAAAGAGAGCCAGCGCAGGATTAAGTGGTAGAGAAGTAGCGGAGAGGTTAGTAGATAGTTTAGGGCTAAGGGTAAGAGTGGAGGAAATACCAGGAGCGCTAACTGACCATTATGATCCCACTCGAGAAGTGTTGCGTCTTTCCCAATCGGTGGCTAATGGTTCATCTATCGCTGATTATAGTATTGTAGCTCATGAGGTGGGGCATGTTCTGCAAAAGAGGGAACAATATCCCGCTTTTGCTTTTCGCTCTACTCTCGTTCCTATAGCGAGTTTTGGTTCCCAATTAGCCTTGCCTCTCTTTTTGATTGGTTTGATTTTTTATCTTCCCACCCTTATGGATTTGGGAATTATATTTTTCAGTTTGGCAGTTCTTTTCCAATTGGTAACTCTACCGGTGGAATATAACGCTAGTTCTAGAGCTTATCTTGTTTTAGATAGAGCAGGGATATTGACGGCCGAAGAGAAGCCCTATATCAAGCAGATGTTGAATGCTGCTGCGCTTACTTATGTGGCTGCTACTGCGATGGCTGCTCTTCAACTTCTGCGATTAGTACTCCTCCGGGGGAGTAGGGATTGAGTGGACTATCGAAGGAGAGATGCTTTACAGGTTTTAAACCAGCTTTATCTTGGTCATATTTCTTTCTTGGATGCTGAATATAGCCGACGGATTAAAAAAGGGAACTATACCGAAAAAGACCGAAGCTGGTTAGTGAGTTTATTGCGGAATATAGTAAAACATCACTCTTTTATAGATAAAGTGCTTAAAGAATACTTACCCCGGTGGGAAAAACTTCCTCCTGAGGTTCAAAATCTTTTGCGAATAGGGGTAGGGGAACTTTTTTTCCACTCTTCTCCTTCTTTTGCGGTAGTGAATGAAGTTGTGGAAATTACCAAAGAGGTAGAAAAAGAATTTACTTCTCTGGTTAACGCGGTTTTGCGGAAAATAGCCGAAAAAAGAGACTACTATTCTTTTATTCTGAAAGAAGAAGGGATAGAACTTCCTCCTTTTTTAGAAGAGGAATGGAGAAACTGGATAGGAGAAGAAGAGCTGAGAGCACTAAAAAAATCTTTGTCTCTTTCTCCTTGTCTCTATGTTCGAGTTAATACCTTGAAAATTAAGGAAGATGAGCTAAGGGCAAAGTGGAGAGAAGGGGGAATAGAGAGTAGTACCACTGTCCTATCACAAGCGTTGAAAGTAGATATTGATTACTCTACTTTAATAAGCCTTCCTGAATACCAGGAAGGCTTATTTTATCCTCAGGATTTGGGGTCTCAGCTGGTAGTTGAAGCTATTAGTCCCTTTATTCAAGGGAGAGTGATAGATGTCTGCGCTGGAGTAGGGGGGAAAACTTTTAACTTGGCTCAATACTTATCCGGGGGGGAAATTCTGGCATGGGATAAAAAAGAGGATAAAATTAACACTCTTTCTAAGTTTCTTTCCTGGTTTAATATTGACAATGTCAGACCAATGGTAGTAGATGCCCTTCATCCTCCTCGGGAATTTTTTTCCACTGCAGATTTAGTAGTAGTAGATGCTCCTTGTTCGGGTTGGGGAACTATCCGTCGTAATCCGGAGATATTACTTAAAAGTCCGGATTTAAAAAAAATATCTCATCACCAATTTTCTCTTCTTCTTTCTGCTTCTTCTTTGGTAAAAAGAGGAGGAATAATGGTATACTGTGTTTGTAGCCTTACTGAAGAAGAAACCAAAGAAGTAATAGAAAAATGGGAAGCTCAAAAAGATAAAGAATGGGAGAAAGTAAATTTAGGCAGAGAAAAGGAAATGACAATCTGGCCTCATCAATTTAATTGTGATGGATTTTTTGTTGCGGCTTGGAGGAAAAAGTGAGATATGAAACGAGAGAACTGGAGTTCTTTTATAATTAGAGTTTTTGTTTATGCTTTTCTTTTTGGTGGAGGTGCAGCATTAAGCATTTATTTAGGCTTAATCCTTTTTCAATATTATCTTACCAGTGACACTTTATCTGTACCTGATTTTCGTAATCAAAGTATGGTGGAGGCTATCAATCAAATATCTCGCCTGGGTTTACAGGTAGAGATAAAGAGAATAGAAAATAACCCTGACCTTCCTCCTAGTTGTGTTATTCAGCAAGACCCCCCTCCAGGTACAGAAGTAAAGAAAAATCATAAAGTAAAATTGGTAGTTAATGGAGGAGAAGAAATAGCAGGAGGGAGTATATCCAGTAGTGGCTCTTCTTCACTTCCTGTCTCTTCTTCTGTTTCTGTTCCTGATGTTCGGCAAATGAACTTAGAAGAGGCGCAAAGTATTATTGAAAGTAGCGGTTTAAAGTTAGAAAGAGTGGTAGAGGTAACACACGATACCATTCCTGCAGGTTATATAGTGTCTCAGAACCCTCCTCCTGAGAGCAAGGTAGCAAAGGGTAGCACAGTAAGTCTTTTGGTGAGCAGAGGCAGAACTGAAGCTGAAGGGCCTACTTTAATTACTGTTCCAGATGTAGTAGGACTACGATTAGAGGAAGCTAAGAGACTATTGGCTCAGAGTAACCTCACTGTAGGAAATGTGGAGGAAGTAGTAGTAGAAGGAAGGGATGAGGGTGTAGTAATAAGCCAAAGCCCTTCTTCAGGAGAAGAAGCTGAACCGGGAGAAAAAATTAATCTTCAGGTGACTAAGCAGGGAGAAACAAAGGGATTGAAGGAACTACATTTAAGGTTTATTTTACCTAGTTCTCGAACTCCCATTGAGGTAAAAGTGGTAGTCACTGATGAGTTAGGTGAACGAGTGGTTTATGAAAAAGAACATCAAGGAGAAGAAATTGTAGAATTAACTACTTCCACGAAAGGTGAAGGTAGAGTAGTTATTTATCTTAATGGTTACTATTACTGGGATAAAACTCTTAATTAATATGAGGAGGAAAATTTATGGCTAAATTGGCTCCTTCTATTCTATCTTGTGACTTTTCTCAGCTCAAGGAAGAGTTATTAGCTGCCCAGGAAGGAGGAGCAGAGATTATCCATGTGGATGTGATGGATGGACACTTTGTTCCCAACTTTACTTTTGGGCTTCCTATCTTAAAGGCAGTGAGAAAAATTTTGCCCCGGGTGGTTATAGATGTTCACCTTATGACTGATAACCCTCGTCTTTATATCGCGGATTTTATCCGAGAAGGGGCAAACATGATTAGTTTCCATTTGGAAGCATCACCTGATTATAGCTCGATAGTAGATGAAATCATAAAGCGGGGAGGTAAGCCTGGGATAGCGTTAGCTCCTGGAACTCCCTGGCAATGTTTAAGCCCGGTTCTGGATAGGCTTTATTATGTGCATTTAATGACTGTTCATCCTGGTTTTGGAGGACAGAAGTTTATTTCTGGTATGGAAAATAAAATTTCTTCTCTTCGCCAGGAGATAAGGAAAAGAGGTTTATGCACTGAAATTGAAATTGATGGAGGAGTTAATGACCAAAATATCGAGTATCTGGCTTTTTGTGGTGCATCCATCATAGCGGCGGGATCTTTAGTTTTTGCCCATCAGGAAGACATTGCTACTCGGGTGAAGATGCTCTCAGAAAAGATAAGGCCATATTAGGCTCAAAATAGGAACAATGTTCTTATACAAGTTGATTAAAAAAGCCCCCAATTTCTTGGGGGCTTTTTTAATCCGAAGAAACAATTTACTATTTTATCCAATCCAGAGGCGGTTTTAATCTCATTGCTCGATTTTGTACTTCTTTAATGGCATCATCAGCTGATACTTCCTGAGTCCAAATTCTTTGGAGTTGTTCCTGCCATATTTCACTCAGAGCGAAAGCATTGGGGTTGGGGGTCCATCGTAATGCAGCGTACTCTTCTAAGTTTTTAGTAACCAGAGGACGGCAGGTGCCCTGACCCCATTGCGAAGTTCGTTCAATAATTTCTTCATTATTCCATACTGAGTTCCGGACTGGAGTCTGGTTGTTATATTTCAACGAAGCTTCTAACATGATTGGCTTGCTAGAAGCCCATTCCATGAATAACCAGGCTGGTTTTTTGTGTTCTGAGGCAGCGTTCATAGCAATCGACCAAGCCCAGATGTTGGATTTAATTCCGGCTGGTCCTTCTGGAACGTGAGTGGCTTTCCATTTTCCAATGATGTTTTGGGCAATGGCTGGGTCATCAAGCTCAGCACCCCAATGGTCAGCATCAATTATCATAGCCGCCTTTCCTGCTATAAAGGCATCTTTCACATCATACCAGTCAAGAACTGACCAGTCTTTAGGTCCAAAATCACGAATAAGTTTAGTCCAGAGATCCGACATGGCAACGATTTCAGGAGTATACATGGCCGGGTTGCCTTCCTCATCAAAATCTCTTCCGCCATAGGAGGCAACTAAACTCATGTATGCTGAATTTGCCGTTCCAGCTCCCTTAATACCTCGGGAGGTGAAGGGAAGGATGTCAGTAATTCCGTCGGCATCAAAACCAGCCTTGATTTTTTGAGCAGCTTCATACAGTTGGTCTAGAGTTTCGGGAGGAGTTACTCCATATTTATCCAGGATATCGGATCGGTAGTAAATGGTATAAGCTTCAACCTGGTAGGGAATAGCATAGAGGTTCCCTGCTACCTTGCTAGCATCAATAACCATGGGGAAGAAGTCGTTGATATCATAAAATTCTGCATCAGTTAATGTGGGATCCTCAAGATAGGCATTGAGAGGCTCTAAAGCTCCACCCGGGATGAATTTCCAGTTGAGCATTGGTGAGGACATAACAATATCAAATTCTGGTGACTTTCCAGTTAGCACTGCTGTCTGTCTTTCAAAAAATTGCTGTTCGGGAAGAGTTAGAACATTTACCTTAATACCGGTTAATTCTTCGAATTGACCAATTAGAGCCTCAAAAGTTGCTTGCATCGGATGATTGCAGAGCAGAAGGCTGATAGATTCACCTTCAAACTGTTTCCAATTCACCTTGGTTCCTTCAAATGCCGATTTATCAACTTGGGCAAAAGCAACTCCGAAAAACATAAATAAAACAACTGTGAAAGTAACCAGAGACAAGTAAAGTTTTTTCATAATGAACTTAACACCTCGCTTTTGAATTTTTTAAACAAACAAAGTCAATATCTTAAACACGTGCTTGATCTTGCTATCACCTCCATCTTGTAAATTGACAGATAATTATTCCCTTACTACGAAGGGACAGCACCTGCAAGGGGTGAACACTTTTAATTCCTTTTCTCCCCCTCAGGATTTTCGCTAATCCATCCCTCCTCAGAAGGGAATCCTATACCATTTATATATACGATGTAGCATTTTTCCACATTCGAACAAAGATGGTAGTTAAGAGATAAATAATAAGATAAAGAATCACCGCTCCTGCCATAGCATAAGCCATATCTCCATAACGGAAAGCGTTCAGGTATACCCAGAGATGAAGGTTAGTTGTAGATGTTCCCGGGCCACCACCTGTGGTAGCATAGATGGTATCAAAAATCTTAAAAGAGATCACCAATCGGAACATAACCGAAACTAAAACCAACGGCCTCATTAACGGCCAGGTAATATAGCGAAAACTATCAAAAGGTGATGCTCCATCAACCAGAGCAGCTTCATAGGGATCGCGAGGGAGGCTTTGAAGTCCAGCGAACAAAATTAAAGCAACGAAAGGTGTATAAATATAGGCATCAATAAAAGCCAGTGTGGTTAGCGCAACCCTAGGATCGGCCAACCAAGCTATGGGCTGAATTCCCAAAAACCCCAGGAAATAATTCACTACACCACCTGATGTAGAAAGCATCAGCTTCCACATTAAGGCTAAAAGAATCGGAGCAACAGTAAGAGGAATGATAATAATTGCTCGGAAAAACCATTGACCTCGACGATTTCGGGTAAGTAAAGAAGCAATTAAACTACCCAAGGCAAGCTCGATGGAAATTGCCAAACCAACATACTCAAAGGAAACCAAAACTGCTTTCCAAAAATTCTGGTCTTTAAAAAGAAAGAAATAGTTTTCCAACCCAATAAAACTGATACCAGGATTAGCTAACCGCCAGTTAGTAAAAGAAAGATAAACTCCATATCCGAAAGGAATGACACCAACCAAGATTGGAACAAGAATTGCTGGGGCAATAATCCATTTTTTCATTGAAGCTCTCCTTTACTCTTTTACCGAACCAAAAGTTAAGCCACGAACAATATATTTTTGGAGAAAAATAGCTAAGATAATAGCGGGAAGGGCTGACACGATAATTGCAGCACTCATTTGTCCCCATAAAACCGCTTGATATCGAATAAAGCTTAGGGAACCGGTGGTAACCGGCATAGTTTTTTCTCCTCCTACTACGAGAGCAAACACAAAACTATTCCAGCAAAAGATAAAAGTTAATAGTGCTGTAGCAGCTATACCTCCCTTCGCTAAGGGAAGAACAATTCGGAAAAAACTTTGAGTGACACTGCAACCATCTACTCGGGAGGCTTCTTCAATAGATACTGGAATATCGAGAAAATAACTCCGGCACATCCAGACTACAAAAGGAATGCCAATCAACTGATATACTAAAATTAAACCCAAATACGTATCGATGAGTCCAGCCCGCTGATAAATTTGATAAAGGGGGAGAACAATGGCTAATTCGGGACCAAACCAGAAACTGAGAATAGTAAAAGCCAGGTTTTCTCTTGAAGATTCGGTCTTAAAACGTGCTCTGGTTAAGGCATAAGCAGCCGGAATTCCCAATAACATGGCCAATAAAGTTGCACCACCACTAATTATTATTCCATTCATAAAGTAACGAGGAAAGTTTGGTTTGGAAGAAGGAAGAGATGTTGTACCAGTTTCTCCAGTAAACAAACCACGATAGTTGGCGATGGTAGGTTTGAAGATAAATTTTGGAACTGATGAAGTAATGTCAGGGTGAGTTTTAATGGAAAGAGAAAAAGTCCACAGCATGGGAAAAAGAATAACTATAACTATTAAAGCAAACATTAAATAATAGAAAAAATACCGCATCATCCATCATCCTTTTTTGTCTAATTCTATCCTGCAAACAGCAATAATCAATAATGGAGGCTTCGCCCCCCTTATAACCCCTGTTTAACTAAGAAAAATCAACTACACACCACTATCTACTTTAGCAGGCACCTTTTAAATTCCTCTACTAGGACATAATCTCGCTCTCTCCTTCCTAAAATCTAGTGGTTTCATTGTAGCATAACAAAGTTATTATTATCAAGAGAAATGGCTGAGTTATAGAAGAAAACCCGAACCATCCCAACGACATTCAATGTTTTTTCCTCAGTAGTTTTTCCAGCTTTTGTATTTTTTAAGTTTTACGCCGTAGGCTGGGAGGATACTTTCCATCTTCTGTAGTATTTACTCTTTATATTTAATTTTCCTCATTGTTTTTTTAGGTATACAGAGCCCTTACAATGATTTAACGCTTATTTTCAACACTGCCTGGTGTTATTTTGGCCTAGCAGTGTTATTATATTGCTACAATGTAATTTTACTAAAGAAGGGAGGTACTACAATTGAGCAAAGTTCAAACCTTGGGTGATATTCCCAAAAAGATGAAAGCAGTGGTTAACTATGCACCGGGAGACTTCCGGTTAGAGGAAGTAGATGTCCCTCAGATTGGGGAAGGAGAAGTGCTCCTTCGGGTGGGGGGCTGTGGTATATGCGCTGGAGATGTAAAGACTTTTCATGGAGCTCCTCGTATTTGGGGAGGTGATGGCCAACCAGCTTATATTTCTACCCCGGTAATACCTGGACATGAATTTTATGGACAAGTAGTAGCCTTAGGCGAAGGGGCAGGAGAAAAATATGGCTTAAAATTAGGAGACTGGGCAGTTTCAGAACAGATTGTTCCCTGTGGTAAATGCCGTTATTGTCTTCGAGGGCAATATTGGATGTGTGAAGTGCACAATATTTATGGATTTCAAAAAGGAGTAGCTGATGGAGGATTTGCTGAATATATTCGTCTTCCTAAAACGGCCGTGAATTACAAACTTCCTGATAATTTTCCTCTCCAGTTAGGTCCTTATGTAGAGCCGCTAGGGTGTGCTATCCATGCTGTAGAGCGAGCTGATATCCAGCTTGAGGATTTTGTAGTAGTGGCTGGCCTGGGTACTTTGGGCTTGGGAATGCTTCAAGCAGCTCGGCTCAAACACCCCTCTATGTTAGTAGCTGTGGACCTCAAGCCTAAAAGATTAGAATTAGCCAAACGTTTAGGTGCTGATTTAGCTCTTAATCCTGCTGAAGAAGATGTAATAGCTCGGGTCAAAGGTTTAACTGGTGGTTATGGTTGTGATGTCTATATTCATGCCAGTGGTAGTCCCAAAGGAGTGATTCAAGGATTATCTATGATTAGGAAATTAGGTAGATATGTGGAATTCAGTGTATTTAATGAGCCCACCACAGTAGATTGGAGTATCATTGGTGATGTAAAAGAGTTGGATATCCGAGGAGCTCATTTATCTCCTTATACTTATCCTCTAGCTATTAAGTTTTTAAATGATGGAACAGTTAAGGCTGACGAGATTATCACTCATGAATTTCCTCTTACTGAGTTTAAGAAGGCAATGGAAGTAGCAGAAAGAGGAGAAGATGCTATAAAAGTAGTGCTTAAGCCTTAGTAATAGATTTATTCAATGCTATTCAAATAAAAAGGCGGAAGTACTTCCGCCTTTTTATTTTCTCGTTGGGTTATTGGTGTTTTTGATGTACCTGGTTAAGGTTTAAGAGTAACTACGGTTACTCCTGCTCCTCCTTCTTCAGGATACCCTAAGCGGAAACTCTCTACAGCAGGATGGCTGCGTAAAAACTGCTGAGTGGCTTCACGAAGAATCCCTTCTCCTTTTCCATGAATGATATAGACGGTTTGGAAGCCAGCTAAAATTACCTGATCAAAATACCTTTCTAACTTTTCTAAAGCTTCTTCTCGGCTGAACATCCTTATTTCTATCCGGTTTTCGATTCGAGGTACAGGGGAAGAATAGCTGACCACAGAAGAAGGTAAATTATTTGGTTCTCTATCTTCATTTTCTGCTTTCTGGAGATGAGAAAAAGAAGTTTTAACTTTTCTTCCTTCTACTTCTACTACTGCTTCCCTCTTTTTGAAGTCTAAAGCAATAACTTTACCTTCTCCTCGAAGAAAGTCTACTATTACTATCTCTCCCTCTTGCCAATTTTCCTCTAGAGAAGAAAGCTCTACGTTTTGAGCTAATTCTTTCCATCGTTTTTCCTCTTCTCTCAAGCGTCTTTTTAACTTTTGATATTCTTCTTGGTTTAGCCTTTCTTCTTTTCTCAACTTTCCCACTAGCTGTGATACTTCCCTCTGAGTTTGGCGAAGATAATTAGTGAATTCTTCTCTTTCCTCTCTTTCTATTTTTTCTCTTTTCTTTTCCAATTCTTTTTCCTTTTGTTTCAACTTTTCTTCTTTTTCTTTTAATTCTTCTATTTTTTCTTGGTATTCTTTTACTAACCGGTTTAAATTCTCTTGGCGCTCCGATAGAGCAAGAAGAAGTTGATTAAATTCCCACTCCTTTTTGTCTACAATGGAAAGGGCAGTTTGAATTATCTCTTGGGGAATCCCTACTCTTTCGGCAATATGAATTCCATAACTTGGCCCAATTTCTCCTATTACCAACTGGTAAGTAGGTTCTAAAGTTTGGGGGTTAAAAGCTAGAGAAGCCGGAACTGCTCCTTCCTCTTGAAAAGCATACTGTTTAACTGCTGGAAGATGAGTGGTTATTAGAGTAGTAATTCTCTTTTCCCGGAGGTATTGAAGAATGGCTATGGCTAAAGCAGAACCTTCTTCAGGGTCTGTTCCTCCTCCTAGCTCATCAATTAAAAATAAAGCAGGGCTTTCGGCTTCCTGTAATGCCTTTTTTAAACTATTAAGGCGATAAGTAAAAGTGCTTAATTCGTTTTCCAAATCTTGATGGTCACCGATGTCTACGAAGAGGTAATGATAAAGAGGAAGAGATGAACCTTCTTCCAAGGGAGCCGGGATACCACAGAAAGTTAGAAAAACTATCAAAGTCACACTTTTTAAGAGGACTGTTTTACCACCGGCATTGGGTCCGCTTATTACTAAGATAGATTCGTCGGGGGATAGTTCTAAATCAAAAGGAACTGCTTTTTCTCCCAATAGGGGATGATGACCACCCTTAATTATCAGCTTTTCTCCCCACTGAGGCACTTTTCCTCTCCACGATTTACCTAAACTAGCTTTAGCTTGTAATAAGTCCAGATAGATTAAAGCTTCATAACTCTCCTTTATCTCTTCCAAATGAGGACGAAGCTCGGAAGTGAGCTCTTGCAATAAGCGAGCAATTTCCTCTTCTTCTTGCAGAAGGTTAAATTCCAGTTCGTTGTCCAATTCCAAAATCTTAGCCGGTTCGATGAAAACGGTTGAGCCACTGGAAGAATAATCTATTATTAAACCATCTATAGCGTTACGATGTTGGATTTTTAAAGGGATGACGTATCGTCCTCTTCTTTGAGTATAAGTTCTATCCTGGAGAAGGGGAGCTAACTGAGAGCTGTTGAGCATATCTTCTAATTCTCGTCCAATCCTATCCTGAAGGAATTTAATCCTCTTTCTCAGGGACCAAAGTTTATCGCTTGCTGTATCTAAAATGTAGCCTTCTTTAGAGATAACTTTTTCCATTTTCTTTACTAGAGGGCGAAAATTTTTGATTTTATCAAAATAGGGAGAAAGAGAGGAATACTTTTCTTTTATTTTTCGTTCTTTTGCTTCTTCTTGAATTTCTATAGTTAATCGGAAGAAATTTAAGGTCTCTATTAAATTTTCTAAGCTAAGGGAAGAACCTACTGCCTCTATTCGAGGGAAAAGAGGGCGAAGGTCGGATAATCCCCGGAGGCTAAAAGAGCCGTCGAATTGAATCATATCTAAAATTTCTCGAGCTTCTTGAGTTTTAGAATAAGCCTCCTCGGGAGAAAAGGGAGTGATGGAACGAGCTAACTCTTGAGCCGGAGAAGAAGAGCAGAGAGACGCTAGGCGTTCTATGATCTTGTCCCAGTCAAAAGTGCCGAGAATCAGAGGAGAGAGGTTTATACCCATCCTATTCCTTTTTGTAAAATCCCCTGGAGAAATTGAAGGTGAGGAATCTTCAATACCCACTCATATAAGTAAATCAGCAGGGGTTGAGTTAATCGAAGATAAAAAGAGGAACGATAAATATTTTGATTCACTATTGAAAAATAGGAAAGATTAAGGAGGAGAAGGGTAATAAGTAACATCCACAAAACCCCTTTGGCTATTCCCACCACTGAACCTAAAATAGAATCTACCCATACTATATCTAAACTTTTAAATACCCATCGAAACCGCATTCCCAACCAGGAAGAAGCCATGACTATAGGTAAAAAAATAAGGAAAAACCCTAAAGGAGAAAACCAAAAATAATACTTACCAAATAGGTGAGCAAAAAAACCACCTATTACAGGATAATACTGTAGACCTATCAGCACGCCACCTAGGAAGCCTATTAACCCTAAAGCTTCCTTGCTAAAACCTCGTAAGGCACTCCTTATAATGTTTAGGCCTAAAATTATTAAGCCTACAATAGAATACCAGTCTATGGTCAAAAATTTACCAATTCCTCTCGCAGAAGCACACCTTCTTTTTCTTTGAGGTGGGCTTTAATTTTTTGTACCCATTTATCTACTTCCTCATCATTCAGAGTCCTCTCTAGAGAGCGAAAAGTAATTCGGAAGGAAAAATTCTTCTTACCCTGCGGGACATTTCCCCCTTGGAAAAAATCAAAAAGCTCTACTTTTTCTACCTCCATTTTTTCTTGGGATATGGCTTGCGTCACTATTTCTTCTATTTCTCCCCATTTGGTGGTCTCATCTACTAAAAGAGAAATATCCCGAACCACGGAAGGAAAAGTAACTATTTCTTTCAGCTGAAAAACTTTTTCTTCCTTGACGGTTAACCAATCCAGGTTAAGCTCTGCTACATATATTTTACCCCAAAATCCCAGCTCTTTAACCCAGGAAGATGATAGAAGACCTCCTCTCCCGGCTTCTTTTTCTGAAATCTCTACTCGAAAAGAGCAGGAAGGCTCTAAAGCAAACCCTCCTCCTTCTCGGAAACGAATTTCTTTCTGGCTGAAACCAGCTATCTCCAGAAGCTCTTCTACTAGACCTTTCAGTAAGAAAATATCTACTTCTCCACCCTTCTGCCATAAGGGAGGTAACAAATAGCCGGTTAAAGCCATAAATAGTCTTTCTTCTTCTTGAAAAGGAGTATTTATTCCTTTTTGGAATACTTTTCCTATTTCGAATAATCCCCAATTATTTCTTCCTCGGGTGATATTAATCTTTAACACTTCCAGGGCAGATAAAAGGAGATGAGGACGAAGATAAGATTGCTCTCGGGAAAGAGGATTTTTTATCTCTATTCCTTCTTCTTTCTCTCCCCATAGTTCTACCACTTCAGGACTAATCAGAGGAAAACTTACCATTTCTTTTAATCCTTTATTTACTAAGTGCTTTCTCAGTTTTTCCTCTTTAATTCTCTTTTTATCTTGGTTTCCCGGGTCAAAAGAGAATTGAGGAAGGCGGGAGATAATTTTGTCATAGCCATATATTCGGCCTATTTCTTCAGCGATATCCACGGGAAGACAAATATCACTTCGCCAGCTGGGAACTGTAGCCTGGATTGTTTCTTCTCCAGGACGAGAATTTATCTCAAAGCCTAATCCGGCCAAAATCTTTATCATTTCTTCTTTTTTTATAGAACACCCCAAGATTTTTTCTATCTCCTGGGGAGAAAAAGATACTTTCTTTTCTTCTTTGAAAGGGTTACCGGTTATTAACCAACCCGAAGCCGGTTCTCCATCTTTTCCCAAAAGGTGAAGCACCCGACTGGAAGCGTAAATTACCTTTTCTGGGTCTACTCCTCGCTCAAAACGAGCAGAGGCATCAGTTCTCAACCCTAAAGCTTTAGCTGTTTTTCTCACTGACACTCGGTCAAAAATAGCTGCTTCTAAAAACACCTCTGAAGTAAAGGGAGTAATTTCGCTTTCTTTCCCTCCCATTACCCCGGCTATACCTATGGGGCGCTCCGCGTCAGCTATTACTAACATCCCCGAAGATAATTCTCTTTCTATCCCATCCAGAGTTATCAACTTTTCTCCTTCTCTTGCCCTCCTCACTATGACCTTTCTTCCTTTAATAACTGAGGCATCGAAAGCATGTAAAGGTTGACCGACCTCCATCATCACCAAATTAGTAAAATCCACGACATTATTAATGGGTCTCAAACCTAAAAAAGAAAGTTCTTTTAAGGCCCACCAAGGAGAAGGACGAACAGAAAGCCGTCTTAAGTGCTTTCCTGTGTAGTAAGGACAGAGATCTGGTGCCTGGTTTTCTAAACTAAAATCAGAAGGGGTATCAGCTTCTTCATAATCCACTGGAGGAATCTGCCACTTTAAACCTAATTTTGCTCCTACCTCTCGAGCTAAACCCAGACAAGAAAGGCAGTCTCCTCGGTTAGCAGTGACTTCTATATCTAGGACTATATCATCATTGTCTAGGAGAAGAGAAGTAACATCTTCTCCTTCTTCTGCTGAGAAGGGGAGAGGAATCAGAAAATCTATGGTTTCCTCTTTTCCTTTTTCCCAGGGTAAAAAATGAGGAATACCTTTTTCTACACCTACTATAATTTTAGTTTTTTCTTCCGGCATTCCCCAGTTATTTACTTTTACCTTCCAAGTCTCTCCTTGGAAATGAACTTCTCCTTCAGAGTAAAGCATTCCCTTTTTTACTTTTTCTAAGGTAGCTACCATGAGAGGAAAAGGAAATAACTCTTTAATCTTCCAGCTTTTTTCTACTGTTAACCCTTGTTCGGTGAGAAGGGTAATTAATTCTTCTCTAGGAAGATTTAAATCAGGTAGGAATTTTTTTAAAATACTATAAGAAATTCTCATAAAACCCTAGTCCTCACTAAAAAGTATTAAATTGTTCCAAAAATTGCACATCGTTTTCTAAAAACCACCTTATGTCTTTTATGCCAAATTTGAGCATGGCAATCCTTTCCACTCCCATTCCAAAGGCAAATCCTCGCACTTTTTGAGGGTCATAACCGGCATGGACAAAAACTTGGGGATGAACTAAACCGGAGCCTAAAATTTCTAACCATCCACTATATCCACAAGAGCGGCAACCCTTACCTCCACATACTCCACAGGAAACGTCTACTTCGGCACTGGGTTCAGTAAAAGGAAAATATCCCGGACGGAATCGCGTTTTTCTATCTTTACCAAAAAAACGATGCACAAAAGTTTCTAAAGTACCTTTCAAGTCTCCCATAGAAATATCTTGAGCTACCACTAAGCCCTCTATTTGATGGAACATAGGGCTATGGGTAGCATCAAAGGCATCTCGACGATAACATTTTCCCGGAACTACTACCTTGAAAGGTGGTTTTAATTTCTCCATTACCCGGATTTGAGCAGGAGAAGTATGAGTACGGAGTAAATAGCCGGGAGCTAGATAAAAAGAATCCTGGTCATCCCGAGCCGGATGGTCAGGAGGAATATTCAAGGCTTCAAAATTATAAAATTCAGTTTCTATCTCTGGCCCTTCTTCTACTCGAAACCCTAGGCTTTCAAAGATAGTTAAAATCCAGTCTCGGGTAAGGAGAACAGGATGAGGAGAACCTAACCATCCTTTCTTCCCTGGAAGGGTGATATCGATTTTGAATTTTTCCTCGGTAGAGAGAAGCTCTTGGTATTTCTCCTCCAGCAACTCTTCCATTTCTTTTTTAAGCTGGTTAATTTTTTTGCCCCAGGTTTTTTTCTCTTCGGGGGGCAATTCTTTTAATTTGCTTAAAAATTCTCCCCACCGGCTCTTTTTCCCTACATACTTACCTTTTAGGTAATTCCAGTCGCTCAAAGTAGTGACTTTTTTTATCTCTTCTTGAAAACTTTCCCAATATTCTTCTAATTCTGGCAAAATCTCTTCCTCCATTCCCATAAAAATAATTGGAAAACTATGGTAGTTTCCAATTATTTTTATTATAAAGGGCGAAATCGAAATTTAGAGCTGGGATTTGGCTATTTCAACCAGCTTTTGGAAGGCTTCCTGGTCTTCAATAGCTAAGCGAGAGAGGTTTTTCCGGTCCAGATTTATTCCTGCTTTGCGAAGAGCTCCCATAAACTTACTATAACTCATTCCTTCTCCTCTCGCTGCAGCGTTTATTCTAACAATCCATAAGCGGCGAAAATCACGTTTACGGTTTTTCCGGTCTCGGTAAGCATAAGCCTGAGACTTCATTACTTGTTCTTTAGCTCTTCGGTGAGAGCGAGAACGAGCTCCTCGGTAGCCCTGAGCTAACTTCATTGTTTTCCTTCTTCTCTCTCGAGAGGCTACACTATTTTTCACTCTAGGCATAGTTCATTCACTCCTTTAGGCCTGGGTAAGCAATTTGCGTATTCTTTTTGCTTCTACTTTATCCAAAATAACAGATTTTCTAAGTCTTCTTTTTCTATTTCTACTTTTGTGAGCTAAAAGATGACTTTTTCCTGCCTGGGCTCTTTTCACTTTACCAGTGGCAGTGATCTTAAATCGTTTTGCTGCACCTCTATGGGTTTTCATCTTAGGCATAAGTCATTCCTCCTCACTTCTTAGGGGCTAAAGTAACTGTAAGATGTGGCCCCTCATATTTTATGTCCTGTTCTACTTTCCCTACTTCTTCTAAGTCAGCCACCATCTTTTTTAATAGTTCTTCACCTTTTTCTTGAAATGCTGCTTCTCTTCCCCGAAACCGAACTATTATTTTTACTCTATCACCATCTTCTAAGAAGTGAAGCGCATTTTTAAGTTTTACTTGATAATCATGTTGATCAATTTTAGGTCTTAAATTAAGTTGCTTTAACTCTGAAGTTTTTTGCTTCTTGCGGGAAAGCTTAATTTTTTTCTCCTTTTCGTATCTAAACTTCCCATAGTCCATTATTCGACATACAGGAGGATGAGCATCAGGAGCTACTTCTACTAAATCTAATCCTGCTTCTTCAGCCATCTCTAGAGCTTTTTTTAAGGGAACGACTCCCAACTGCTCTCCCTCTGGAGAAATCAACCGCACTTCCCGCGCTCCAATTTGATGGTTAACGCGGTAATTTACTTCTATACCTATCGCCTCCCTAGCTTCGCTGTTAGATGGTTCAAAACATATCATATTTATTCGTCTTAGTCAATTATTTTACGGCTCTATTCTTTCTTATATCTGAGGAAGAAAGAGGCAGAATAAGGGAATGAGAAAGAGAGAAACAACCGAAAATTTAGTAAGAAGTTGGAAAAAATGAAGTTCCCAATATGAGAGCCATGATGACATTGTTGCTCTCT
>ENA-UPSB01000951-UPSB01000951.1-bioreactor-metagenome-genome-assembly--contig:-NODE-951-length-40073-cov-6.610225_pt1 | contig 40073 bp, 42 predicted proteins | sample MGYA00238182_ERZ773286 | MGnify/ENA primary metagenome ERZ773286 (study PRJEB29026, sample SAMN07631240) | bioreactor metagenome | isolation source: Switchgrass digestor | place: USA: Dartmouth...
CGCAGGCTCCCCCCTGTGGCGCCCGTGGACGGGCTCATAGGAGGATATGGGGGGAGGGGCGGGGAGATGCCGTGTTTTCCGAGGGAAAGTCCCGGCTGCAAGAAGCCCGTGGGAACAGCCCTCAACTAGCCTTGCCAGTACGCATGCGGTTCAGCGATATTTCGACCATGTAAGATCGACGTCGTGAATCCCGCACATGCCCCCAAGAGCGCGGAGATTATCGTAGGGTTCCTCATAATCTGGCTTGTACTGGACGGCGCTGTAGAAGTACTCCCAGGCACCAAGCGGATTTCCTAGGTAGGCGTAGGCCTCGCCGATGTAGTTGAGGGCAATGTGAGGCTCAATCTCGCACCTCTTTAGGGATGAAATGGCCTGGTCATACTGGCCAACCATCAGTCTTGACACCGCTTCGACAAACCAAAGATCCTGCGGTGTACTCGCCTCGGCAATCGCTTGCCTGAACCACTGTTCGGCATGGAGCGTTAAGCCGCGCCGCATGAGGAATAGCGCAACGATGACACGGGCGCGCGCCTCCGGACAGCCCAGCGTGTTCTTCCACGTTACTTCCGGAACAAGGTCTTGCAGCGTATGGCGTTGCAAGAACGCCTCAACGTGCTTCGCGAAAACGCTGTAATCCACCGATTTGGTGGTGTTCGCCGTGTGACGGCGGTATAGCAAGAGCGGCTTAGGCACGTGCACGGACTCACACCGCTGAGCCAATCGAATAGTAAAATCAGTATCCTCGCCCAGACGAAGAGAAGGGTCTTGGCGTTCGTATTCGATGACTTCACGGCGGATCATGATCGTGCAGTTGTTATAGGGCGTTCCATACCGCAACATGAATCGAAGGATGCGCGAACTCCCGATTTGACCCGACCGCCAGTATCCCAACGGGCGGTCGTTTTCGTCAATCAAGAGCATATCAGAATGGACAAACCCTACCTGTTGACTATGAAAATTCGCCAGCAACTCTGCGAATCTATTCGGAAGTGATATGTCGTCAGCGTCTTGAAATACGATGAAGTCTCCGCGAGCAGCGTCCAAAGCCAGGTTGCGGGCCGCTGCAGTCCCCGCGTGTTCTTGGCGCAAGTACCGGATGCGGGGGTCGTCCAGGGAGCAGATGATGTCCTCGCTTCGATCTGTTGACCCGTCGTTTACTACTATGACCTCAATATCTGGCACTGTTTGGTTAAGTATGCTTCTAATGCTTTTTAGGATATAAGTCTCGGCGTTGTATGCAGGCATCACCACGGAGATCACCACGATCACCTGCCTGAGGAAGTAACGATGGCCGTTTCGTTGACTGCGGGACGGATCTTGTGGTTGGAGCCTGCGCCCCTATATGACCGTTGAGGGCGCGAACTCCACCAAGAGTTGCCGGACGTTCACGATAAACTCGGGGAATTCGACACTGTCGCCCCGTTGAAGAACCGGCGCTACCAGTTCCTGAACTCCTTCCTGAACTCCTTCACGGCACACGATATGAAACAGAAGGTACCGTAGATCCGAGTAGTCCGGAAACAACTGGATCGCATCAACGAGCAGTTGAATCGCCTCATCCTTTCGCTCCAATTGGACGAGGCACAGGGCCATCCACCTGACGAGCACAGCCTGGTCAAGCGGATCGCTGGCTGAATGGTAGTGGACGAGGAAGCGGGACAGCGCTTCCGCGTAGTTTCCGGCCTGAACAGCTTGACAAGCGTCAGCATACCAGGGGTGGTGACCCTCACCCCGAACAAACAGGGTTACTTTCTCTATGGTCTCTCCCACGCCATCGGTGCGCCGAGCAACAGGTTCCCAACGGGCCACCTGATAGCCAAACACATCGTAGATCACAGGTGCCAAGATGACACTGGCGCTCGAAGAGGAGAGGATTTGCCCCAACTTTGCCGCATCTTCTTGCTGCAAGAACCGATCGCTCGGTATGACCGTCCAGTCATCCTGAGTGCCAGATCTTAACCGGCCCTGGTCGACACCCTCGCCAGATTCGGGGACTCCTGCTCCGGCACGATCCCTCGGATGCAAGCGCTCGACAGCCAGCGACTGCACCCCCCAGAAGAACTCGGGGTAGGCGGCACTGTCTCCCAGCGCAACGATGCGCTCGACGAAATCAGGGATCTCGTCCCATCGGCCCATCAGGCTCAACACGATTCCAAAGAGATAGCACAGGTCGGTATTCGTGCTGTGGATCAGCAGGGCATCCTGCAAGATCGCTATTGCCTGGCTTTCCATGTTCAATTCGATCAGGCAGAGGATAATCCAACGGATATAGACGACCTGCTCGTTTGGATCATGTGCGAGCCTGAAATAGGCTTGGAACAAGCGGAGTGCCTCGCGGTACCTGCCTTGGACAAAGAGTCGCCACGCCGGCAGATACGGCACGTCGGTCATCTCGCCGGAGACGGGTAACCAGAGCTGTACGGCACGTCCGTCAGTCTGACCCTTGCGCCGGGCCACTACATTCCAGCGAGCCAACAGATGCCCTTCGAACGCCGGGGCAACACTCGGAGCAAGCACTACATCGGCCTCGGTCCACTGAAGGAGGCGCTTGAGGCGTTCCCAGTCATCAGGGGCGAGGAACGCGTTGGACGTCACTTTCCATTCGCCCAGGTTATTCTTTACCTTGGGTCGAAACCGGCTGAGGCCGGCGTAGTAATCTCGCAGCGCCTCAGTCGTCTTGGTCCAAGTGTAACGGGCAGCGGTCCTGAGCCCCTGCTCGCGCAATCGCTTCCGCAGAGCTTCATCCTTCATTAAGCGAATGATCTGCTGCGCCAGGCTTGGCGGGTTGCCGATTTCGGCCAGCAAACAATTTTGCCCGTCAACGGCGTAGGTCAATACGCCCTCGTTCGCGGTCGAAACGACAGGACAGCCAGAAGCCATCGCTTCCAACGGAGGAAGGGGAAAAGCCTCATATCGGGAGCCGGAAACGAATACGGCGGCGTTTCGGTACAATTCCGCAAGCAACCTCTGATCAGGGTTGATGTAAACCTGCCCTTCGGGTTGGCGGAGCGGTACCGGGCTGACCCATACGAGATCGAGGTCCATTCCACTCTCCCGCACAAGGCGCCACGCCTGCAACACATCGGAGGTGCCCTTGAAGGGAACAGCGTCACTGCCCATCATCATGAGGTAAGGCTTGTTCGGAAGGCCCTCACCCGTAGATGGATTCGGGTGAAAAACCCGGGGATCCACTGCGTTGGGGAAGACCCGGGCTACGTCGCGTCCGAACCGCTCCCTGATGATATCGGCCATACGGTGTGAACAGGTGACAACCTGTGCAGCCGACTGGATCTGAGAACGAACAATTTCGAGAGTCTCGGGCTTGAGCGTTTCGAACAAATGGAAGTCACCTTGTTCGAAATAGACGACAGGGGCGAGCCCTGTCTCTACACACGCTTGAATGTGGTCCCAATAGGTGGCTACGATCACATCACATGCCGGAATGCCCGCCGCCAGCTCCACCTCAAACGGAATCTGCCGATAGTCGCACCGAACAGGGTACCAGGCGGGCTTGGGGTAGTGACACACGATCGTAACCTTAACACCCTGATCACTGAGGTGGTTCGCATGATCGAAAATGACCTTGGCGCCACCCGTAACGCCCACGTGCGCCATCACGTAGACGACGTGCAACCGATCGGTGGGGCGAGTTCTGGGCTCCAGTTCTTGCCTTCTTCCCTTCAAGCGGGATAGGCGCCTGGCGTACTCGGCTGAACGCAACTCCTCGATCTGTGCCACTAACTTGGGAAACGCCGGTGCGATGTACTCACCACTCATGGTGCCTCCCCCTTGCGGCCCTGGTCTCTTGAGTCTCGCGGTGATGTGCGGCGCAGCATGGGCTGGTCGCACTGATGAGTGGAACGCGTGGCTGGATGCAGAGCGGACGGACCGGGTTGAGCCAGTCCGGACTGATTCCCAGCGCCCGCGAGCCTGCCGGCAGGCCCATCCCGATTCCGCAGTTGCAGGTAGAACTTGGCGAGACAGAATGAATGCGCGAATCAAGATGAGTGTCGGGCACGATGGTCCCTGACCGACCATCTCCCTGGGCGCGCTCCGACTCTCATCGCCCTCAGGTCTGAGCGCTGCCCGCGGGCCAACTGGACTTCCATCACTCATCCCGATTCGCGCAGCGCGCCGCCAGGCTTGGGTTGCCTGGAGCGCCGATCGGAGTCGTGACAAGCAGTGCCATTCTCCCAGCCGTCGCAGCCCAAGTTCACGGCTTTTGCGAAGACTGCCGACGGTCACTCCCGCTGCCTGGCCACGATGATTGTTACACGATCCATCCCAGTATTAGCATCACCGTAACCAAAGTAGACAAAGTTATCGCCAGGCAGCCCCTGTGCCTCGGTAAAATACCGCACAACCGCACCAGCCCGCAGCGCCGCCAGTTCGAACGCTTCCGCACTGCCCGGATCCTGGGTCGCATCGGCAGTGCCGGTGACCATAATCGGGAGCTCGACATCGACCAGCCTGTCGGCGATCTCATCCAGTATGCCATACGCCTCGGGACGGATCTGGTACTCGCCGGGGTTGAAGAGCAGGCTGCCGGCGACGCTGAGCACGATGCCCCGCTCCTCGAGGGCAACCGAGAGCAGGCCGGTCTTCACCCCCGGCATGCCCCGGAAGACCTCGGCCACTTCTTCCATCGGGTCGGCAACCACCGGGGAAACCCCCGGCTCGGGAACGGTCACCACGGCGCCCGGCTCGGGGGCTGGCTCCGCGGCCGGCTCAGACACGGGCTCGGCCTCGACCGGCGGGGCCTCGGCGATGACCTCAGGAATCTCGGCGCCGGGCTCCTCGGCCGATTCCGTGGGTTCCGTCTCTGGCATCGCGATGAGGTAGGCCGGCCAGTCAGGCACGTCCTCCAGGCTCCTGAAGCGTTCGAGTGAGGTAATTGGCATCTGGATGTTGGACTGGGCGCGATCAGACAGCGCCAGGAGGCTCCCCCCTGCCGCACCGAGGACCTGGTTCAGGGAGCGGGCCAGGCGCTCATATTTCACCGTGTCCACGCGGGTGAAGGAGAACATGACCACGAACACGATGAACATGAGCGTCATGAAGTCAGCGTAGGAGACCATCCAGCGGTGGACGCCGCTCGCCGGGCCGTGGCCTCCGCCCCCTCCGCCCTGCTCTTCCTGCGGTGGCTTCATCGTCCGGGCCATTCAGCTACGCCCCTTCCTGTGCGGGAGCGCCCGCGGCGGAACGTGCACGGGTGCCGCCCGTGGTGGGCAGGTAGATCGAGAGCTTCTCCCGCAGGTTGCGGGGGTTCTCCCCGGCCTGGATGCCTTGGATCCCCACGATGATCATCTGGTTGAAGTGGCGCTCCTGCTTCGCGATCCCTTTGATCTTGGAGCCCATGGGCAGGAAGAAGAGGTTCGCCGAGCCGAGGCCGTAGAGGGTCGCCAGGAAGGCGACGGCGATCGCGGGGCCGAGGTTATCCACGTCGCTCAGGTTGCCCATGATGGTGACCAGGGCCATGACGGTGCCCATGATGCCGAGGGTGGGCGCGTAGCCCCCTGCGGTCTCAAAGACCCCGGCGCTCCGGTTGATCTGGTTCACCTGCTCCTCGCTGAGCGCCTCCATCACCTCGACCACCTGCTCCGGATCTGCGCCGTCCACGGCCATCGTGAGCCCCCGCTTCACCACGGGATTCACGGCGTCCTCCGCGTCTTCCTGCAGCGAGAGCAGGCCGTTGCGACGGGCCTTCTCGGCCAGGCCGACGAGGAAGTCAATCATCCCCTGGTAATCCCGCTTCGGCGGGGAGAAGGCCATCTTCAGCCCCCGGGGAACCTCCTTCAGGTCCTCGACGGAATGGGAGATGATCGTGGCGCCGACGGAGCCCCCGATCACGATGAGGAACGCGCTGCGGCCGAGCAGCGAACCCAGGGTGACGTCCTCCAGGTACGCGCCGACACCGATGGCGATGATGGCGAAGAGCAGCCCGCCGATGGTTGCGAGATCCAAGAGACTCCCTCCTCAGTGCCCGCTTGCTGCAATGGCGCCGTCCCCCCGTCCGGGGGGACGGCGTCCCCGGTATGCGTTATCGAGTCGCTTACCGCAGCAGCGTCAGGATCGCCTGGGTGGACATGTTGGCGTGTGCCAGCATGGCGGTCGAGGCCTGCTGCAGGATCTGGTACTTGGTGAAGTTGGCCATCTCCTTCGCCATGTCGACGTCGCGGATGCGGCTCTCGGCAGCGGTCAGGTTCTCGGCCTGGATCTGAAGGGTCTCGATGGCGCTCTCGAGGCGGTTCTGCACCGCACCGAAGTCCGCACGGTACCCGCTGACCAGTTCGAGGGCCTGGTCAATCTGAGTGATAGCGGTGGTGGCGTCAGACGCCGTCGAAATGTTGACTGTACCGGTATCAACACCCAAATCCCCGGTCTTCATGCTGAACAGCGAGACGCTGAAGCTATCAACACCCGCAACCGTGTTGGGCCCAACCTGGATGGTGATGGTTGCAGAGGCGTTGATGAGCGGCTTCGTGTTGAAGGTGGTGGATTGGGCAGTCCGGTCGATCTCGGCCTGCAGCTGCTTGAACTCCTTGTCCAGCTGCGCCTTGTCCTCATCGGTGAGGGTCTCGTTGGCGGCCTGAACGGCGAGCTCACGCATGCGCTGCAGCATGTCCTGGATCTTCTGGGCACCGCCCTCGGCGGTCTGGATCATCGAGACGCCGTCCTGCGCATTCCGAATGGCCATGTTCAGGCCCCGGATCTGCGCACGCATCTTCTCGGAGACCGCCAGGCCAGCCGCGTCGTCGGCAGCCCGGTTGACCCGGTAACCAGAGGACAGCTTCTCCAGGGACTTCGTCATGGCGTTGGTGTTCACAGTCAGGCTCCGCCATGCGTTCAGTGCGGCCATGTTCGTGTTGATGCGCATGAAACCTGCCTCCTTGCCCCGATTTTATGGTTCACTCCAGGCCATCCATCGCTGCCTCCGTGCAGCCATGGCGACCTGGTTATTCTAAGTATGGGATGTTGACAGCCAACACTTAACCTCGGTGATGGGCCGTCTGGGCCGAATGCTATAGCGTTTTAGGCCAAAATCTATGGTTTGCTTTTGATTTCTTCGCATTATCGGGTGACCCAAAGCGGAAGGGCTTGACTCGTTCTTGGCGAATTGGCTAAACGAAACCCAACGATGGAGTCGATGACAGTGGCAAGACGGCCAACGCTTACGGTCTGCATCTTGGCTCGCAACGAGGAACGAAACATCAGGAGAGCCCTCGAGTCCGCAAGACCTGTTGCCGACGAAATTCTCGTGGTCGATACCGGCTCAACCGATAACACAGTGAGCATCGCGCTGGAGTTAGGCGCCAAGGTCATCCACCACCCCTGGAACGACAACTTTGCTGAGGCGCGCAACGCAGGGTTGGCCCATGCAACCGGGGAATGGGTACTCATGCTCGACGCCGACGAGGCGATTAGTAGCGACATGGCACGCGAATTGCCTCGCGTTCTCCAGAACACGCAAGTCGATGCTTATGTTCAGCCTGTGATTGACTACTTCAATGGCACAGCGTGGGCAAGTACGCCGGTCCTCCGCCTCTTTCGTAACCACCCCGAATACCGATACATCGGCCGCATCCACGAGCAAATCGATGTGTCCATTCTCGCCGCCAGCGGTGTAGTGGAACCCCTTCAACTGGCCATCGAGCACTATGGCTACACTCCTGACGAGGACCGCAGAAAGGATCGGCGGGCAAGGAACATACGGCTGCTCGAGCGCAGCCTGGCTGAGGAGCCTCAGAATGAGCACGCTTGGTACTTCTTGGGCGTAGAGAATCTGCTCCTGTTGGAGTTCGGCAGGGCCACCGAATGTTTCAAGCGAACGCTCGAAGCCGGCGGCAACTCACTGCGGGTCGTGATGGCCGCACACCGCCTCACCCAAATAGAGACGAAAAGGCAGCGTCTCGAGCATGGCTGGGAGTGGGCCATGCGCGGCTCGGGCAGCGTGCTGACTCGCTGGGACAGCGCACTGCTGACCGCCCAAGTTGCCCATATGGAGGGGGACTTTGAGCTGACGCTGCGCATGGTCGATCTGCTCCGCCAGGCGCCTCCGAACGACTTTGGCTCCTTCCGCCGCGACCCCGCTTGCCTGATGGATATGGAAGCATGCGCCTATTGGGAGAAGGGTGATCGTGAAAAGGCGCTTCATCTCTGGGAACAGGGTGCAGCGCGCTACCCGGAAAACGAGACTGTCGCGAACCACCTGGTTCGACACAAGGTTCAGCATGAGGGGCTCAAGGCCGGGCTCAGCTCGGCCATGCGCTCGCTCAGGACTGCGGCGGTGGGTGCGGCGTGCGTGGGGGAACTCGTGCGTGCGGGGGAATTCGACCAGGCGAGTTTCATGGCCAAATCCAGCTTGGAATGCGGCTTCGTAACACCGCCGATCGTATATGGACTCGCATACGGTAATCACTGGGAACTCGCAGAACAGGTTACGGAACGCGCCGGCGTGGACGGGGCACTGCACCTGGCTACAGCCGCCGCGTGGTTCGACCGGCCAGACGTGTTAGAGCGGGCCCTTGACCGGATGACCGGTTCGGTGCGGAACGGGTTTGAACTGATTCTGACGGCGCAGTCAGTTCCAGAAGAGTTACTCTGGGTAGTCGACCTCCTGATGAGCCAGTGGGCGCAAGTCGGCTGCATTCCCTTGCTGACGGCTGCAGCCCAGTGCCTACCCTGCGGTGCTTCTGGCGGCCTCGCCAGAGCAGCCTGGTTGGCTTACCAGGCGCAGCTGCTGGCCCCAGCCCTGGATCTGGCCCTGCGGTCACCTGAACAACCCGATGCCCTCGAAGTGCTGGGTCTGGTAGCATTCGACCAGGCAGATTACAAAGCAGCCGCCCACTTCCTGAGTCAGCGGGTCGCGGCCGGTCCGGCACCGGTAAGGGTCTACCACAAGGCCATCGAAGCGCTCCTGCGAGTGGGCAGACCTGCCCTGGCCAGGATTGTCCTTGAGACCGCGCTGACCCATCGGCCGCAGTCCCCCCTGCTGCAACAGATGCGCCACGTGCTGTCATTACAGCACTAGAGCGGTCCCGCACAACGACTCACGGTTCCGCCACCGGTCAGGGTCAGCGCCAGTCACGTCCACAGGCAGACAGCGGGGGACCTGAAACATCACTGCGGCACACAAGAAGACGGACTCGGCCAGCCGGTGTGGTCGAGTCCGTCTTTCGCAGTCTTCGCGTTGGCAGATCGGGCCGAGCGTATGTGGCAGCAACCGTCATTACCTCTTGAAATCCAACATCCGCCCGCGCCCGGAATGCATCATCTGCCGGACGCCCCGCACGGCCGCTCGCGCCTTTGCCGCTGCCTGCGAGACGCCGGCCAGGTCGTCCATGAACCGGCGCATCTCCGCCTCCAGCGTTCGCTGCTGCCGCTGGAGTTCCTGGAGCTGATCACCGAACAGCACCTCATCGCCGGGTGCAAACAACCTGACGACTTCGTCTACCGCCGCCGCCCGCCGGTTGACCAGCGCCTCCACCTGGTCCACTACGACCGGTGTGACTGGCTCCCGCAATACCTTCAGAAGTTCCTCCCCCGCGGCGAACACCTGCTCGTAGAGCTGCCGCAAGCGATCGCGCCTATCCACCGGCCCAGGCTCCCCGCCGGGCGCGCACCTGTTTGGCGGCCTCGGCCCACGCCCCCGCAAGGTCGCCGACTGTGGCGGATACCTCGCGGAAGGCCTCGATATCCTTGTTGATCAGCCCCTGGCTCAGCCGCCAGGACCAGTACTCGTAGAGCCTTTCCAAATTCTTTGCAATCTCCCCCGCGTCAAAATTCAGCGAGGCAGTCAGTTCGGCAAAGATCTGCTGCGCCTTGCCCACGTTTTCGCTAACCTCGGGGTACCGGCCATTCTCCAGTGCCACAGCGGCCTTTTCGATAAACCGCTGCGCACCCTCGTAAAGCAAGGCCACCCGGTCCTCAGGCGCGAGGGTTTCTACCTGATAGGACTTGTACTGGTTCAACCCATTCACCGTTTCGACCCCCGGTTCAGCAACTCCATCCTACTGTTGCGAATTGCCCAGAAGCATCATGGCAAAGTAATTGCCCTGGCTCTGCAGCTTGGCCATCGCCTCTTCCATGCGGGTGAACTGCAGCCGCAGCACCTTCTCGCGCTGCTCGAGCTGCATCTCGATCCGCTCAATCGTGTCTTTGATCCGGTCGATCTGCTGGGCGAGGCTCTTCTCCCGCACGTCGATCGCGCCGTCGGTGTCCAGGAGCGATTTGATGTACTCGTGCATCTGGACGGCGATGCCCTTGCGGGCCGGCGTGACCGTGGTGTCGTTCAGCTCGAACAGGCGGGCCACGCCCTCCGGATCTCGCTGCAGCGCCTCCTTCAGCTTCTGCTCGTCCACCACGATCTTGCCGTAGTCGGCCGTCCCGTAGGCGCCGGTGAAGATGCCGATCTGGCTCAGCATGCTCATGGACTCGGGCATGCCTTCCACCTTCGCGGAGAAGGGCTGGCGGAGATAGTACTGGATGCTGCGCACCAGGCTCTCGCCGGTGAGCGGCGAGGCCTTCTTGTTCTCCACGTCATACGCGCTCAGCTTCTTCAGCTGGTCCTGAAGCGAGTTGATCGCGCTGACCCAGTCCTTCACGACCTGCACGACCTTGTCGGGATCGGCTGAAACGGTCATCGAAACGATGTCGTCACCGGTGGGCTTCCGAACCGTGATCTTGATCCCCGGAAGGATGTTATCGAAGGTGTTGGTGGCGCTGGTGTACGTCTGCCCGTTCAGCCTGATCTCGGCGTCCTGCGCCGCAGAGAGCTCCAGCCGATTTGCTCCGGTGAGGCCCAGAATGTCGCCCAACAAGCTCGTCCCGCCGGCAGGCACTTCGTTTGTGAGCTGGATCGCGTTCGCCGCGCCCGACTCCGATGCGGTGAGCACGAGCCGGAACTGGTTCTCGCCCACCATCACCACGCTGGCGACCACGCCGCTGTCCGCGGCGTTGATCTTCGCCGCCAGCGAACTCAACGTGTCGGTCGCCTCCACGCTGATGGTCTTCAGCGCATTTGGATCGGTCCCGATGTCGAACGTGCCGGCCCAACCCAGTTGCTCATCGGCCGCCTTGTAGAGATCCGAGTTCCCGGTGGTGATCATGTGGCTCTGCGCCAGCTTGACGACCTGGAGGGTGTAGCTGGTCTGTGCCGCCCCGGCGTCGGCGGTGACGGTCGCCACCGCGCTGTCGCTGAGCTCCACCTTGCGGGCGCGGAAAAGCGTCGGGAACCGCAACTGGTCCAGCTTGGACTGGATGTTCGACAGTACGGACCGCACGTCGCTCCAGGCCTTTTGCTTCGCCTCCAGCTGCTCCTGCTTCTCCTCCTGCCGGTAGACACGGACACGCTCCAGCTCCATCATCGCCTGGATCAGCGTCTCCGTGTCCACGCCAGAGATGAGGCCGCCGAGTCGCATGCTGCTCACCCGACCACCCCCTTACACCTTCTCGTCGATCAGGAGCCCGAGGGAGCGCTCCATCGACCGCAGTGCCTCCAGGAGCCGCTCCGGCGGAAACTCCGTAATCACCTCATCCGTGGTCTTGTCGATCACCCGGATGATGATTCGATTCCCCTCGAACACCTTGAACTCCACGGCCTTGTTGAATAGCTCTGCCGCGGCGTTCATCTTCTCGGCCAGTCCTTCAGCCTCTTCCTTCGTAAGCGGCTGCGTCTTCGGCTGCTCCTCCTGCGCCTGCGGCTGCCCCGCGGCCACTTTCTCCTGCGGGGTCACCGGGCGCTCCGGCGCCGGGCGCGCAGCGCTGACGGGCGGTGTCACGTTCATCTCCGTACGCCCCCTCGGAAGGAGATTACCGGAACATGTAGTCCATCAGCGTCTTCGGCAGGGCCATGGCAAAGGCGGATAGCGCCACCTGGTAGGCCTGCTGGGCCTGCGTCATCTGCATCACCGCATCGGCGATATCGCCGCCGCTGATCTCCCCCAGCCGCTCCTCCACCGTGATCAAGCCGTCCCGGGAGTAGCCCTCGAACTGCTCCACCTGCTGGTAAGCCAGCCCCACCTCGGAGCGCCGGGCCAGCAGGACATCCGCGGCGTCCTTGACCTTGCCCAGGAGTTCGCCCGTTACCCGAGAGACGTTGCCCGCCCGGATCTCCGCCGCCGCCTCCGTCAGGGTGGCGATGATCCCATCCGGCAGCTGATCGCCGGGCACGTTGATCGTGACCTTGTACCCGGGGGCGATCTCCCGTTCGATCTTGTGGCTGCTGCCCTGATACGTCACGCCGCCTGCACCGTCGTCCACGAAGGGCAACTGGTTCGTCGCCCAGCCCGCGAAGAGGTACCGCCCCCGGTGCTGGGCATTCATCTCCCGCAGGATGGCGTCCCTGAGCCCCTCGATCTGCAGGGCCAGGTTTTCCCGGGCGGAAGGCTCCTGGTTGGCCGGCGAGCCGAACTGGATCATCGTCTCCTGCGCCGCCTGCAGGTCCTCCGCCATGGCCGTGAGGCTCGTCTCGACGATGGAGAGCCACTCCTTGGCGTCCGTGGCGGCCCGCTGCGCCCGCTCCAGCTTCACCTTCATCGCCGTGAGGTCGATGGCCTCGACTACCCGCTGCGGGTCGTCAGACGGGCGCTCCAGCGAGCGGCCATACACCTTCTTCTGCGCCTTGGCGTACTGGGCGCGGAGGTCATCCAGCTCCCGCACCGCCGTGTTCAGCAACATCCAGTTGGTCACCCGCATGCGATCACCCCTACGACACCGCGTTGATCAGGGTCTCGAGCATCTCGTCCATGACATTCAACACTCGCGCCACCGCGGCATAGGCCTTCTGCTCCGCCGTCATCAGGGCGAGCTCCTCGTCGGCGGAGACGCCCCACTTGGACGAGCGCTGTTCCTGGCTCACCTGGATGTGCGCCTCGGCGATCTCGTTGTCCTCGATCGCCGCCTTCCCCCGAGAGCCGATGAGGCCCACCAGGTTCCGGTAGATCGACATCGGGCTGGTGCTCGTGTCGGGCACCGGCGGGTTGGTGCCGGTGATGGGCTCGAGCCCGTAGGAGAGCTGGTAGATCTTGTCGGCGTTGGAGCCGTCCGACTCCAGCACCGGCGTCGACGAGGCCGCCGCGATCTTGCGGGGCGTGATGTCCGGGTGGACGTAGATCCCGCCGGGCACCTGGTCCTGGATCAGGAAAAAGTCCCCGCCCGGGTTGCCGTCCAGATCGTAGCCCTGCCGGTGCAATTCGTTGACGTGCCGGGCCACTTCCTTGGCCAGGTTGTCGATCGTGGTGATCACGTCCTGCAGGTCGCCGTCGCGCATTTGCAGGAGGGCCGGCAGCAAGCCGTCGCCCGAGTAGGCCGGCACGTCTATCCCCTGCCACTTGACCTGCGGGCCATTCACACCCTGCACCACTTCCAGCAGGTTCAGCGCGGTCCCGTCCACCGCCGGCATCGAGCCGATCATCAGCCGCACCGTGCCGTCGTCCAGGTAGACGGGCCGGGCGCCGGTGAGGCGGGCCAGCTCGTCCAGGACCTTGTCCCGCTGGTCCATCAGGTCGGCGGCCATATCTGTGGAGCCCACCATGGCGGCGATGCGGCTGTTCAGGTTGCGCAGGTTTTCGAGGTAGGCGTTGATTTGGGTGACCGCCCCGGTGATCCGTTCGTTCACCTGGCTCCGGATCTGGGTGAGCTGCGTCATGGCCTCGTGGATGTGCTGCACGAAGCGCCGCCCGGCCTCGATGGCCTCGATGCGCAGCACCTCGTCGGCCGGGTCCTCCGACACCGCCTTGAACGCGTCGAAGAACTTCTCGATCGCCTTGCCGAGGCCGCCCTCAATGGGGTCGCCGAAGATGTCCTCCACCCGGGCCAGGATGTCGGCCCGGGTCGACGCGCGCCCCGCGCTGGCCTGCGCCCGGCGGTACTGGTCGTCCACGAACAGGTCCCGGTACCGCACCACCTGCGGCAGGCGGCCGAACGGATCCATCCGGTTCTCCAGGGTGCGGCGGGTGTAATTGGGGTCGTTGGCGTTGGCGATGTTCTGCAGGTAGATGTGCGTGGCCCACTGGGAGGTTTGCAGGGCCCGCGTCGCCGTGTAGAAACCAGAACTGATCCCGCGGATCACGGCCGCTCCCCCCTTACGTCTTCTTGTTCAGCATGCGGCCGCCGGCGCGCTTCCGCACGCTGGGCGGATAGCCGACGCTCTGCTGCTCGGGGCCGCCCAGCAGCAGGCGCATGAGGAAGTCCACCCGCTGGCTCTCCGACTCGAGCAGGCTCTGCAGCTTCCTCTTCTCCCGCACGAGCTCATCGTAGAGCGCCCGCATCTCCTCGGGCGAGCCGTCGATCTCGGCGCTCTCCAGGGCCGTCAGCAGCGCCTCCTGCTGCCGCGCCCCCTCGATGAGCCCCTGGTGGTCCCGCCGGATCACCCGCTCCACCTGGAGCCGGGTAAGGTCGATCATCTCCCGGAGCAGGGCCGACGCGCTCATTCGGCGATCACCCCCGCCCTCAGCAGCCGGTCGGCCAGGCGGTGCGGATCCACCTGGTACTCGCCCCGGGCGATCTGCTCCTTCAGCCGCGCCACCAGCTCCGCCCGCACCGCCGGCAGGGCGGAGAGCGCCGGCTGCAAGTCACTCACCCGCACCGTGCGGTCGGAGAGCGAGAGCTGATCGGGCGGCTGGGCACCTGACGATTCGGCGCCGCGCCGCACCCGGTCCCCGGGGCGCGCGAAACCGGGCCTCGGCACACCCGGCAGGCCCGCAATCTCTCGCGCGTCAATCTTCATGTGCGTCCCAACCCCCCCGATCTGATACTTCTTGCATGGCGCTGCGGGCGCCGAAAATTAAGGGAAACCGGGGCCGGTCTGCGCGTCTTAGGGCGCTCTCAGACCCGTTTTCGCTCCGTTGCACCCAAATTCAGCGGGGCGCTCGCCTGCCCCGCAGGTTCAGCATCAGCAACACTTCGCCCCGGGGCACGCCCAGCGCCCCGGCGATTTCCACCGCGTCCTTGCCCTCGTCAGCCAGGCGCCAGGCCTCCTGCCGCAAGGCTTCGTACCGGTCGGCCGGGGAGGCCGCCTGCTGAAGCGGAACCGCCGCGGCCATCTCTTCCGGCTCCTCCGGCTGGGGCGGTTCTGCGGAGCCAGCTGCCTCTGGCGCGCTGGGGACTGGCCCCTTCCCGTCCGCCGGCGCATGCCGAGCTGTGGCCTCAGGGGATTGACTCACCATCGGCGTCCGGGCATCGCCGGGCGGTCGGAGCTCCGGCTGGGCCAGCCGCTGCAGCGCCTCGTACGCCCGCACGGCCGACTGGGGATGGACCGGCGGCTTCTCCGGCTGGATGCGGGCCCCCGGCTGCACCTGTGCCGGCGACACCGGATACCCTGGCTGCTCAGGGGTTCCGGCCTCTGCATCCGTCCCCGACTGCGGGCCTGCCCCGCCCTGGGCGGGAACGGCCGACGGCGACTGCGGCCGGGGCCCGGCCTGCAGCTGCCGGGCAGCCCTCTCTTCGAGCTCGGCGGCCATCTGCCGGAGCCGCTCCAACCGCTGGTCCACCTCGTCGAAGACCGCCTCGGCGTTCATGGCCACCTCCGCGGTGAGCCGCTCGAGGCGTGTGAGCTCCGCCATCACGCGCTGCTGACGTCTGTTCACCTGGTAGAACGCGTAGATCAGGGCCCCGATCACCGCCAGACCCAGCAGCAGGTATGCAACAGTTTCCATGCTTCGCCCCCTCATGCGCTCCGAGCGACAAAACGATCCGCCCCGGCCGTTCCAGACGCAGCCGGGCGGGCACAGTGCGAGTCACCGCTCACGACACCAGATCGCGCTTCAGCCGCGACAGCTTCCCCCGCAGCCGCAGGATCGCCTTGCTGTGCACCTGCGAGACCCGCGCCTGCGAGACCCCCAGCACCTCGCTGACCTCCTTCGCGATCAGCCCCTCCTGGTAGATGAGCGAGATCACCAGCTGCTCCTGCTGCGAGAGCGAGGCGATGGCCCGGGCCAGCACCTCCCGCCGCTCGGCCAGTTCGCTCTCCCGCTCCGGGTCGACCGCTTCGTCGTCGGCCACCCGGTCGCCCAGGGCGGACTCGCCGTCATCCAGGGCCACCGACTCGTCCAGCGAGAGCACGGCGAGCGTACCGGCCTCCTGCAGCCGCCGCTCCACCTCTTCCACCGAGGTGCCCATGTGCGCCGCCAGTTCCTCGGCGGTGGGCTCGCGGCCGTAGAGCCCCATCAGTTCGTCGCGCGCCTTCTCCAGCTGCCGCACCCGCCGGCGCAGGGCGGGGGCCCACTGCATCGCCCGGAGCCCCTCCAGACAGGCACCCCGGATCCACGGAATGGCGAAGGTTTCGAACCGTACCCCCCGCTCCGGCTCGTAGCGGGCGATGGCCTCGAGCAGCCCGAAACAGCCGTGGCCCTCCACATCGGCCTGGTCCACGTGCTCGGGCAGGCCCACCATCAGCCGTCCCGCCACGTACCGCACCAGCCAGAGGTAACGTTGGGTCAGGGCGTCGCGCGCGGCCGTGTCGTGGAACCGGCGCCAGCGCTGCCACAGTTCCTGGTACTGCACGGTCACGGTGATTCCCCCTCTACAGGCTGCCGCCCCTGCGGGCGAAGAGGCCGGCGAGCCGGCTGAAGAACGAACCCGGCTCCGGCGGCCGCGGGGGCTCCTCGCCCACCAGGCGGCTCACCATGGCCACCACCGCCCGGGAGGCAGGGGCCCCGGGATAGCTCAACACGACAGGCACCTTGCGCCGGACCGCCTGCCACACGTGGGGGTCGCGCGGGATGGTCCCCACGTGGCGCACCTCGGCCCCCAGGAAGTTCCGCGCCGTGGTGACGATGCGGTCGGCCGCCCGCTCCGCGTCTTCCAGCCGCTCCGCCTGGTTGACGGCCAGCCGGATCTTCACGCGGGGGTCGCGGGCCACCAGCGCCTTGATGATCGTGTAGGCGTCGGCCATCGCGGTCGGCTCCGGGGTGGTGACCACCAGCACCTGGTCGGCGGCCAGGGCAAACTCCAGCACCGCGTCGCCCAGCCCGGCCCCCGTGTCCAGCACCAGGTAGTCGGCCTCGTCCTGAAGCCGCTCCAGGGCCCGGAGGACGGGCTGCAGCTGACCCGCGCTCAGATTGCCCAGCTCCACCAGGCCGGAACCGCCGGCAATGAGCTTGAGGCCGGTAGCGGTCCGGTGGATCACCTGCGGCAGGTCCACCTCTCCCCGCAGGAAATGCCCCAGGTGGTACGGCGGCACCGTACCCAGCAGGATGTCAGCGTTGGCCAGGCCCAGGTCGACGTCCATGAGCAGCACTTCGCGGCCCGACTGCCTCAGCACCAGGGCAAGGTTCACCGCCAGGTTCGTCTTCCCGACCCCGCCCTTCCCGCTGGTCACCGCGATGACCTGGAAGCGCCGGCCGACCTGACCCGTCACCTGCCTCCGGTAGGCTGCGGCCAGTTCCCGCAGACGGCTGGCTTGGTCGATCATCGCGCTTACGCCCCCATGAAGAGTCTGGAGTAGTCGACGGCGTCGGCAGGCCGCAGATCATCGGGGACGGACTGGCCGTCGGTGATGTACGAGACCGGCAGGTCGCTCCGCAGGCGGATGTTCAGCAGGAGCCCGGGGGCGGAGGTCTCGTCCACCTTGGTGAACAGCAGGCGGTTGACGCCCAGGGGCAGGTAGCGCTCCAGCATGCGGTCGGCGTCGCGCGGGTTGGTGTTCAGCGCGAACACCAGGTGGATCTCGTCGGGCCGGGCTGCCGCCAGCAGCTCCTGCAGCTCGGCCATCCGCTCATCGTCCTTGTGGCTCCGGCCGCCGGTGTCGATGAGCACCAGGTCGGCGCCGGCGGTCTCCTCCAGGGCCTGGGCCACGTCGAGGGGGCGCTCCACCGTGTAGAGGGGGATGGAGAGGATGTCGGCGTAGGTGCGCAACTGGTCCACCGCCGCGATCCGGAAGGTGTCGGCAGTGATCAGCTCCACCTTCAGCCCCCGCTCCAGGGCGAAGTGCGCCGCCAGCTTGGCCAGCGTGGTGGTCTTGCCGACGCCGGTGGGACCGACCAGAGCCACCACACGGCGCTGGCCCGGCCCGGCCTGAATCGGGGCGCCGGGGCCCAGAAGCCGGAGGAGCTCGGCCCGCAGGAGCGCCCGGCCCTTGGTGGCGTGGGCGCCGACCTTGCGGCTGATGGAGAGCGCCAGCCCCTCCTCCACCCCCGCCTCCAGCAGCTGCTCGTACACCTTCCGGGCGTAACCCTTAAGCTCCATCAAAGCGGCCGGGTCCGGCCGGTTCTCCACCAGCCGGGTCACGGCCTGCTTCAGGTCGGCCATCTCGCGCCGCAGGGCCGCAAACTCGGGGGCCAGCGGAACGCCCGCGGCCGCCGGCGCGGCCTGCGCCGCAGGGGCCGGAACCGCCGCGGCGCGGGGGGACGGCGCAGCCGGGGAGGCCGCAACAGCCACGGGACGGGCAGGATCGGCCGGTGCGGGCCGTGCGGGTGCAGCCGGCGGACGGGCCGCCGCCGGTTTCGCCGCCCGCGGCGGGGCGGGCCGCTCGTCCGCGGCGACGGTAAGTTCCGTCATCTCCTTGCCAAAGAGGCCGAAAATGCCGCCCACCCGCACCTTGCGGCTGTCGACGATCACCGCGTCGGTGCCCAGCTCGTTCTTGGCCAGGATCAAGGCCTCCGCATAGGTGGGCGCCACGTACTTCTTCACCTGCATCATGCACGTATCACCCCGACCGACTCGATCTCAAGCTTCGGATCCAGCTCCGCGTAGGAGAGCACGATGAGGCGCGGGTACGTGTGCTGTGCGATGCGCCGGATCACCGGGCGCAGGGCAGGCGAGCAGACCAGGACGGGGACATCGCCCCGCTGGGCCATCGCCTGTGCCTCCTTTGCGATGCCGTTGATGACGGCCTGGGCCAGGTCCGGATCCAGGGCGGGCCCGGGGCCCCGCTTCTCGGCGGCGGCCATGAGCCGCTGCTCCACGTCGGGCGCCAGGGTGATGGCCTTGATGACCGGTCCCAGTTCGAAGTGGTGCACAATGACCCGCCCCAGGGCCACCCGCACCTTCTCGGTGAGCTGCTCGGGGTCCTTGGTCACCGGCGCCCAGTCCGCCAGGGCCTCGAAGATCAGCACCAGGTCTCGGATGGGCACGCCCTCGGCCAGCAGGTTCTGCAGGACCTTCTGAATCTCGCCCAGCGTGAGCAGCCGCGGGGTAAGCTCCTCCACCAGGGCCGGGTGGGTCTCCTTGAGCGTGTCCACCATGGCCTTGACCTCCTGGCGGCCCAGCAGCTGCGCGGCGTTCTCCTTGATGACCTCCGTGAGGTGCGCCACCAGCACCGAGCCCGGGTCGACCACCGTGTAGCCGATCAGCTCGGCCCGCTGCTTGTCTGCAGGGGAAATCCAGAGCGCCTGGAGGCCGAAGGCCGGCTCCACGGTGGGCTGGCCGGGCACCGTCTCGTCGAGGCCGCCGGGATCCATCGCCAGGTAGCGGTCGGGCTGCAGCTCGTAGGAGCCCACCTCGATGCCCCGCAGCTTGATGACGTACTGGTACGGCCCCAGGGCCAGGTTGTCCCGCACCCGGATGTAGGGAAGCAGGAGCCCCAGGTTGGCCGCCACCTGCTTGCGCACCGCCACCACCCGGTCCAGCAGGTCGCCGCCGCGGGCCGGGTCGGCCATCGGCACCAGAGCGTAGCCCAGCTCCACCTCCAGCGGGTCCACGGGCGTGAGCTGCACCTTGGTCTCGGGCAGGGCCTCGTTGGTGATGGGCAGGGGCTCGGGCTCGGGCACCTCGGCGGCCGCCCGCGCCGTCTGGTAGCGGAGGCTGAGGGCCGCCGTGCCCAGGATGACCAGGCCGATCAGGAAGAAGGGCACCGTGGGCATGCCCGGGATGAAGCCCAGCAGGATCAGGAGGCCGCCCGCCAGCATCAGCAGCTTGGGGTCGCCGCCCAGCTGGCGGGTGAGCTCGATCCCGAGGCTGGACTCGCCGGCCGCGCGGGTGACCAGGATGCCCGTCGCGGTGGAGACCAGCAGCGCCGGGATCTGGGTCACCAGGCCGTCGCCCACGGTGCGGAGCGAGTAGTGTGACCAGGCCTCGTTGAAACTCATGCCCTGCTGGAGCATGCCGACGATGAAGCCGCCCAGCAGGTTGATGAAGACGATGAGCAGGCCGGCGATGGCGTCGCCCTTGATGAACTTGGTGGCGCCGTCCATCGCACCGTAGAAATCGGCTTCCCGCTCAATCTCCCGCCGGCGGGCCCGGGCCTCCGCCTCGGTGATGAGCCCGGCGTTCAGGTCCGCGTCGATGGACATCTGCTTGCCGGGCATCGCATCGAGGGTGAAGCGGGCGGCGACCTCGGAGACCCGCTCGGCGCCCTTCGTGATGACGACGAACTGCACGATGACGAGGATGAGGAAGACGATAAGTCCGACCACCGTGTTGCCGCCGACGACGAACTCGCCGAAGCGACGGATGACCTCGCCCGCCTCGCCGGTGGTGAGCAGCAGGCGGGTGGTGGAGACGTTGAGCGAGATGCGGAAGAGGGTGGTGATGAGCAGCAGGGTGGGTAACGACGAGAACTGGAGGACCTCGTTGGTGAAGATGGAGACCAGCACGATCACCACGGCGACCGCCACGTTGAACGTGAGCAGGAGGTCGACCAGGAACTCGGGCAAGGGCACGATGAGCAGGGTGACCATGGCCACCATCGCGCCGGCCACGGCGACGTCGGCGAACCGGATCGACGGGGCGCCGCTCTGGTTGGTCACAGCTCTTTCACCTCGGTGTCAGACAGTTATCTCTCCTGGCCGGCCTGGCGGCTCTGCCGCCGCAGGTTATAGACGAAGGCCAGCACCTCGGCCACGGCCTGGTAGTATTCGGGTGGGATCAGCCGGCCGACCTCAACGTCGTAGTAGAGGCCCCGGGCCAGCGCACGGTTCTCCACCATGGGCACGTCGTGTGCCCGGGCGATCTTCTTGATCTCCTGCGCCAGCAGGTCGGCGCCCTTGGCCACCACCCGCGGCGCCGCGTCCTCGGCGGCGTTGTACTTGAGCGCCACGGCGAAGTGGGTCGGGTTGGTGACCACCACGTCGGCGTTGGGCACCTCCTTGAGGGCCCGGCGCCGCATGGCCAGTTCCCGCATGCGCTGCCGCTGTCTCGACTTCAGCTCGGGGGCACCCTCCTGCTCCCGGTACTCCTGCTTGACCTCCTGCTTGGTCATGCGCAGCGACCGGCGGAACTCCCAATACTGGTAGGCGTAGTCGAGGATACCGACCGCCAGGAAGGCGATGCCCACGGCCAGCATCACGTCCAGGAGCATGTCGGCCACGGCCGCCACGCCGGCCGGGACGTTCTGGGCCATCAGGTTCGGAAACTGGGGCACCAGGTCGAGCACCTTCCGGTAGGCGATGTAGCCGATGGCCACGGCCTTGATCAGGCCCTTGAGCACCTCGGTCAGCGTCCGCAGCGAGAAGATGCGGGTGAGACCGGTGATGGGATTCAGCGTCTGGAACCGGGGCACCAGGGCCCGCAGGGTGAAGATGAACTGGGTCTGCAGGGCTCCCACCACCACGCCGATGGCTATGAGCGCCAGCGTGATGGGGAGCACTGTCCTCAGCAGCACCAGGGACCAGTCCAGCAGGAGCGCGCCGGTGCTCTCCGGTGTGAGCTCGGCGGGGCTCAGGTTCTCGAATGCGCCCGTCATGCCGCCGGCCACCTGGGCCACGGCAGAGGCGCCCAGCCCCCGCAGGGCCAGCGTGGCGGCCACGAGCCCGATTCCGGCCACCAGGTCGTGCGACCGGGCGACCCGGCCCTCCTCCCGGGCCTTGGTGAGCCTTCGTGGCGTTGGCTCCTCGGTGCGCTCGGCGAAGAGCTGCAGGTCCATGGCCTATCCCCCCGTCCCCGCCCGCATCAGGTCGAGCACGCGCAGCGTCTCGGTGTAGCCCGCCTCGAACAGGGCGGCCAGCGGCCGGGCGTAAAAGGGCAGCAGGAGCACGAGCAGAAGCAGCCCCACAAACGTCTTGGTGCCCAGGCCGATGGCGAAGATGTTGAGCTGCGCCACCGCCCGGTTGAGCACCGCGAACGCCACCATGGTGAGCAGCATCGCCCCCAGGAAGGGCAGGATCAGCTGGATGGCCAGGGCCAACAGCTGGCCGAAGAGCTTCGCCACGTAGAGCCCGGTGACGGAGGCCTCCACGGGCCCGCCTGGCGGCAGCAGGACGTAGCTCTGTGCCAGCGCCCGGATGAGCCAGTGGTGGCCGTCGATGCCCAGGAAGAACACCAGGGCGGTGGTCTGGAACAGGTTGCCCAGCACCGTGGCCCCCTGGCCGGTGAGCGGGTCGAAGAGGCCGGCGAGGGCGAAGCCCATCTCCATGTCGATTGCGGCCCCGGCGATCTGCATCACGCTCACCACCAGCAGGCAGAGGAAGCCGATGACCAGCCCCACCAGCAGTTCCAGGAGCGCCGTGAGGAGGAGGTGCGCACCCTGGGTGTGCTCCGGGGCCACCTGGATCGCGGGGATCAGAAAGAAGCCGAGTACGAAGGAGAGCGCGACCCGGAGCTGAAACGGCACGAACCGCAGCGAGAAAACGGGTGCGGCGGTGAAAATGCCCATCGCCCGGGAGGCGCCCAGAAGCAGCGCCGTGAGCTGCGCGTAGAGCGTTTCCATGGGCCGTCAGCGCACCATCTCGGGCAGCAATGTGATCATGCGCCGGGCGAAGTCCATCAGCGTTGTCAGCATCCAGGGGCCGAAGAAGATCAGGCCCGCCAGAGCCGCCAGGAGCTTGGGCACGAACTGGAGCGACGCCTCGTTCACCTGCGTGGTCGCCTGGAACAGTGAGACGAGCAGGCCCACCAGCAGACCCAGCCCGATGACAGGCGCCGCCACGTAGAGGGCGGTGCGCACCGCCTCCTGGGCGATGTCAAGGGCAAATTCCGGCGTCAACGGCGCTCGCCCCCTTTATCCGACAAAGCTCTCCACCAGAGACTCCACCACCAGGTGCCAGCCGTCGACCAGCACGAAGAGCAGGATCTTGAAGGGCAGCGAGATCAGGGTCGGCGGCACCATCATCATGCCCAGGGACATCATGAGGCTGGCGACGATCAGGTCGATGATGATGAAGGGCACGTAGATGAGGAAGCCCATGGTGAAGGCGGTCTTGAGTTCGCTGAGGGCGAAGGCGGGCACCACGGTGAGGAAGTGGACGTCCTCCGGCCCGTCGGGCGCCTCCTCGCCGCTCACCTCCAGCATCAGCCCCAGGTCTGCCTCCCGCGTCTGCTTCAGCATGAACGCCTTCAGCGGCAGCGCGCCCAGCTCGATGGCCTCCACCTGGTCGATCTCCCCGGCCAGGTACGGCTGGATGGCCGTCCGGTTGATCTCGGTGAAGGTGGGCATCATCACCGCGGCGGTAAGAAACAGCGCCAGCCCGATGAGCACCTGGTTCGGAGGCGTCTGCTGCAGCCCCAGCGCACTGCGGATGAAGCTGAAGACGACGATGATGCGCGTGAAGGAGGTGCACAGGATGATGATGGACGGGGCCAGCGTCAGCACCGTGAGCAGCAGGAGCAGCTGCATCGTCTGCAGCCCCTCCTGGGGCGTTTCCGCCGGCCGCACAAAGTCAAAGCTGGGAATCGCGATCTGCTGGGCGGAGGCCGCCGGCGCCGCCAGGAGCAGCAGCGCCGCCACCGTCAGGGAGAGGCGAAGGACGCGCCTACTCCTCATGGCTTCCTTCCCCCTTGCGCTTCAGGAGGCTGCGCATGCGGTCGAGGTTCGCCCGCACCGCCCCCTCGATGCCCGCCAGGCTCTCGGGCGAGGCTCCCCGCTCCAGTGGCGGCTCCGCCGTCCACTCGGCCACCAGCGCCGGGTCATCGAAGCGCTGGAGCAGCTGAATCGACCCATCGGTTGCGCCCAGGAGCAGGACCTCCTGCCCCACCTGCACCAGGAGCAGGTACCGGTCCCGGCCTACGGCGAGCCCCTCCAGCACCCGCATGCGCCGGCCCCGGCTGAACTGGAACTGCCACCGGGCCAGCCAGCGCACGGCCACGAGGGCCAGAACGATCACCAGGATGGCGCCCACGAGCAGGCGGAGCAGCAGCGCCGCGCCCTCGTTCATCGGCCCTGGCTCCCCTCGGGGTTGACCAGTTCGGTGATGCGCACGCCGTAGTTCTCGCCGATCACCACGACCTCGCCGTGCGCCACCAGCTGGCCGTTCACGAGAATATCCACCGCCTCACCGGCGTGCTTGTCCAGCTCCAGCACCGAGCCCGGCCCGAGCTCCAGGATCTCCCTGAGACTCCTGCGGGTCTGGCCGAGCTCGGCCGTGAGCTCCAACTCCACGTCGGCGAGGAGTCCCAGGGGCGACGGGTCGCCGGTCGCCTCCCCGCCGGGGTTGAGCTGGGGGAACGCGGCCGCCTGGGGCTGCCGCTTTTCCTGCCCGGCCGAGGCGAAGAGGGCGGCGATCTCCTCTTGAGTGAGTCCTTGCTTGGCCATCGGTCGCCCCTCCCTCGCTACTGAATGAACATGTCGGTCACGTATACCTTCGTCACATGGCCCGGCAGGGCGTGGCCCAGCGCTTCCTGGACGGTCTGCGCGAGCCGGTCCTTGCCATCGCTGCCGATGAGGTCCTTGGACGTGAGCCCGCGGACCTGGGTGAGCACTGCGTCGCGCACCAGCGGCTCGTTCTCCTCGACAATCGCCTCAGACTCGGTGCTGCGGAGCCCCAGCGCCACGCTGAACTGGATGTACCGGATGCGGTCGGTATCGGCCAGATTGGTCACAAACTCGTTCAGTTCGTAGTACGCGGCCTCGGTGGCCGGCCGCCCCGTCGACACGGTGGCGGTTTCCTCGGCGCCGACGGCCCCGCCCGTCTGCGGCATGAAGAGGAAGACGTAGGCGGCGAGGCCAGCCACGCCAACCGCGAGGATCACCACGGCGGCCACGAGCGCTGTGATCAGCCCTCGGTTCATGAGCTATCCCCTTTTACGCGTAATCAGGAGCTGCCTTCATTACCGCTTGAGGTTGATGATCTCCTGGAGCATGTCGTCTGCGGTGCTCACCAGTCTCGCCGAGGCCTGGTAGCCCCGCTGGGTCAGGATCATCTCGGTGAACTGTTGCGCCAGATCCACGTTGGAGCCCTCGAGGTTGCCCGGCGCCAGGGTGCCGCGCCCGCCCGAGCCCGGGGTGCCGATCTGCGGGATGCCCGAGGCCGGCGACTCGGCGAAGGTGGAATTGCCTTCCTTCATCAGACCGGCGGGGTTGTTGAAGTTCGCCAGCGCAATCTGGGCGATCAGCCGCGAGTCGCCGTTGGTGTAGCGGCCGGTGATCTGGCCCAACTCGTTCACGTAGACCGCCTCGAGCGTGCCCATCGGCCGGCCGTCCCGGCTGTCGATCTGCACCGTGGACCTGGAGACGCCAGGGCCGGCGCTCGCGTCGTACGCCTGGGTGAGCTGGCTGAAGTCCACCTTGATCCTGAGCGGGGCAGCCGCTCCGGACGGGTCCTCGATGACCAGCTCGGCCAGATACGAGCGGGGCTGGTTCTCGTTGATGATGAGCTTGCCCTCGGTGTCGAACCGGAGGAGCGTGCGGGGGCCGTCGTTCACCGTCTTGGCGGTCGTCCACCGCAGGCCCTGCGACGGGTCTTTCTTGTTCACCGGCTGGCTGTAGTCGTGCTGGTAATCGACGACCCACCCGTTGTCGTTCTTGGTGAACCGGAGGGCGATGTTGATGGGCCGGCCGAGGCTGTCGTAGGCCGTCATGGTGGTGATGTAGGTGTCGCCCACCTCGGCGGCCGCGTCCAGGTTCCCCTTGAAGGTGGCGTTCTGCGTGGCCTGCGGCAGCGAGACGTCGCCGCGGACCAGCTTGATGTCGGTCATGGTCGCCCGGTCCGTGCGGCCGATGTTCCCTTCGGCGTCGGCCATCCAGCCCTGCACCGTCATCCCCAGGGCAGGACAGAACAGGTAGCCCTCGGCGTTCCAGTCGAAGGCGCCGAGCCTTGTGTAGAGGATCTCGCCGTCGGCGCCCTTCACCACGAAGAGGCCGTCGCCCGAGATGGCCAGGTCCAGCGACCGACCCGTCATCTGGAAGGAGCCCTGGTCGGTGATCAGGTCGGTGGAACCCACGGCCACGCCCAGGCCGATCTGCTGCGGATTGGTCAGCACCGAGCCCGAAGAGAGGGTCTGGTTGAACACGTCCGTGAAGGTCACGCGGCTGCTCTTGAAGCCCGTCGTGTTGACGTTGGCGATGTTGTTGCCGATCACGTCCATCCGCGTCTGGTGGCTGCGGATTCCGGAAACACCGGCGTAAAGGGAACGCATGCCCTACGACCTCCCCTTGTCACTCGTCGGCCCCGCTGGAGGGTGCCGCGACCTGGATCACCTGATCCAGCTTGATCTCCCGGCCGCCCAGGTTGAGCAGCGGCTCGCCGCTGACCAGGCGCACCGACCGGACCATCGCCTCGCTCAGCGTGCCGTCCTCGGCCTGATACTGGACCGCGGCGCCCACCAGGTTCAGTGCGAAGCTCATCCGGGCCCACCGGGCGTTCTCCGTCATCTGCTCCAGCGCCGTGAACTGCGCCAGCTGGGCGATGAACTCCTTGTCGTCCACCGGGTTCATCGGGTCCTGGTAGCGCAGCTGGGTCACCAGGAGGTTCAAGAAGGCCATCTTGTCCAGTTCGCTGGCCTGCTTGACGCTGGAGGTGGTACTGGTGGTGGCCCCGGTGGAACTCTGCGCGGCGCTGACTCCTTCCACACTCATGGCAAACGCCTCCTATGCCTTCGTGTCCAGTCGCCCGCCACGGGGGCCGGAGGGTCGCACCCGACCGATCGCCGGCGCCGGGGCCACCTCGGGCGACGCCGCCCGGCGGGCCGGCGGCTGCGTCCAACCGGCGGGCCCCTCCCACAGGTCCTGCCGGGGCTGCCGCCCCTGGCCTGTGGCCACCTCAAAGTCGGCGAGCACGTAGCCGGCCTCGGCGAGGCTCTGGCGCAGCTGGTCGCCACGGCTCTCCAGGTCCTGGCGGGCGTCGGCCGTCGCCACCTCCATGGCGGCGTGGACCTCCCGCCCGCTCAGGTGCAGCTGCAGCCGCACCTCGCCCAGGTGCTCCGGGTGCAGCCGCAGGGTGAGGCGGTACTGGCCGTCCGGCAGTTCGGGCACGGCCCGGGTCAGCTCCTCCACCACCTGCTGCACCTGCAGGCTCCGGGCGGTCAGTCGGTCGAGCCCCCGCGGGGCCTCGGCCGTGTCCGGCACTTCGGGCGCCTGGACGGGGGTTGCCTCGGGCGCAGGCCCCGTCACCGGTTCCGGCTGAACACCGCCGTCGTCGGTGACCGCTGCCGTACGCCCTGCGGCGTCGGCCTCCGGCGACTGCCCGGCGTCTTGCTCGGCCGGTGCTTCCGGTTCGGCACTGCGAACAGGTGCCGTGCCGGGCGCTTCAATGCTCGGAGTGACCGGCTCCTCCGCTGTCGCAGCGGGCTCCGGCGCGAGGGAAGGCTCCCCATCCGCCTGCTCGGGCTCGGCCACCGGCGACGGGGCTGGCGCCGATTCCAGCCGCACCGCCGGCATGTCCTGCGGAAGCCGCCCGGCCCCGTCCGCCCCGGCCTCGCCCGGATCACCAGTGGGGGCCGGAGACCCCTCCGGGCCGGCGACCACCAACTCGGTCAGGGCGGGCCCATCCGGCAGGGCGAAGGCGGCAAAGTCCGTCGTCACGGGCGACCCGGCTGCGCCCGGCTGCTGTTCCGGGAAGGAACCGTCCAGGGGCACTCCCTCCGCGGGCCCCTGGCCGGCGGGAGTCGCCCCTCCGGGCACCGCAGCGACCAGCGGCATCAGCCACGGGAACCCGCCTGCCAGGGGCTCAGCGGCACCCACGGCCGGCTCCGCTGCCGGCGCCGCACCCGTGCCCGGACCGGTCGTCGGAGGCGCCAGGGCCGCCAGCAGCGCTGCGAACACGCCGTCTGCCTGGGTCGCCTCATCCTTGCGCCCGCTCCCGCGGCCTGCGCCGGCCCGCTCCAGGGGCGCTCCGCCAGGGATCACAACTGGTGCTGTCACGGCACCCCCTCCTCTGCGTAGGCTTCCAGCAGCGCCGCCGCCCTCCCGGCCTCCATGTGGGCCAGGATCGTCGCTGCCTCGTCGGTAGTCATCAGCCGCAGAATCGCAACCGCCGTCTCATTCTCCATCCCGGCCAGCAGCGGTGCGGCCCTGTAGGGGGGCATCTCGGCGAGCAGCCGGGCCGTGCGCTTCAGGGTGGTTCCCCGCTGCTCCGCCGTTCCCACTTCCTGGAGGCGCTGGCTCACCTCAGCCTCCCGCTCTGTCAGGGCCTCCTCCCGCTCCTCCAGCCGGCTCTGCAGCGCCGCAAGCTCGGCCTGCTGCCGGGCCAGCTCCACCGCCCGCTGCAGCTGCTCCGGGGTGGGCCCGGTCTGCGCCTCCCCGCCGGAGGGCTCTTGCTCTTCCGCCGGCGCCAGGCCGGGGATCAGATCAGGATGGTAGAAGAGGGCTACGGCGAGGCCGCCCGTCAGCAAGGCGAACAGGGTCAGGTAGAACGCGATGGAGGGCGGGCGTCTGGTGCGGTGCCGCACAGGGCTGGACCGCGCACGGGTGGGCCGCGGTCGCACGTGCGGCGTGGGCCGTCGGACCTCACCGGTTTCCTGAGCCGCCTCGACCTCCTGGTGGCGGCGCCTGACGAAGGGCCAGCGCCGCCGCTTCGGCTTCGGCCCGGGCTGCTGTTCCGCCGCCTCAGCGGGTACCTCCGCCGCGCGCCGGCGCCTGCCGAAGAGCCGCCGTCGCTTCTTGGGCGGAGCGGCTTCCGCTTCGGGCTTCGCCTCCGGCTGTACGGCCGGTTGCGGTGCCGCAGCACTCATCGCCAGCCACCTCCTTCACGCACCACGGTCAGCGCCATCTCATCCATCGCAGCCTGTTCGGCTGCCTCAACCGCCTGTCGGAACTCCTCGGCCTTGCGCTCCCGGAGGCGCTCCAACACCTTCTGGCGCCGTTCGGCCTCCGTGAGCTCCCGGCGCCGGCGGTCTTCCTCCTGCAGGGCCGCCGCCAGCCGCTCGGCCGCCAGCCGCTCCTGCGCCACCAGGGCCTCGTGCATCTCCGCAAGCTGGACCCACTCATTCACCGTCATGCGCCGCTGGCGCCGGGCGAGGAGCCGCTCGGCCGACGCCGCCCGCCGGTTCGACGCCACCTGCAGGTGGTGCGCGGCCACCTGCGCCGCCGCCCGGGCCCGGGCCAGGTTCTGGCGGGCGAGCTTCGTCTCCTGCTGCCGGATCTCCAGCAGCCGTTCCAGTCGAAAGCGGAAGCGCTTCATGGGTTATGCGCCCTCCCCGCAGAGCGCCGCCAGCCCTTGCAGCGCCTCCTCCATGGTGCTGGGTTCGTCGAAGGGCTGAATCAGGAAGCGCTTGATCCGGTCCATCTTGGCCAGCGCCTCGTCCACCAGGGCGTTGGTGCCCTTCTGGTAGGCGCCGATTTGAATCAGGTCCTCCGCCTCCCGGTAGGCGGCCAGCAACGCCCTGAGCCGCTGCGCCTGGGCCCGGTGCTCGGGGGTCGTCACGTCGGGCATCACGCGGCTCACGGACTGCAGCGGGTCGATCGCCGGGTAGTGGCCGGCGTTGGCCAGCTTTCGGGAGAGCACCACGTGGCCGTCCAGGATGGAGCGGACCGCATCGGCGATCGGCTCGTTCATGTCGTCGCCGTCCACCAGCACGGTGTAGACGCCGGTCACGCTCCCCTTCGGCCCGGTGCCCGAGCGCTCCAGCACCCGGGGCAGCATGGTGAAGACCGACGGGGTGTAGCCCCGGGTCGCCGGCGGCTCACCCACAGCCAGGCCGACCTCCCGCTGCGCCTGCGCCAGGCGCGTGACCGAGTCCATCATCAGGAGCACGTCGAGCCCTTCGGCATCGCGGAACCACTCGGCGATGGTGGTAGCCGTGAGGGCCGCCCGGATGCGGACCAGGGAGGGCTGCTCCGAGGTGGCCACCACCACGACGGAGCGCCTGAGCCCCTCTTCGCCGAGGTCCTTCTCGATGAACTCCCGCACCTCGCGGCCCCGCTCGCCCACCAGGGCGATCACGTTGCAGTCGGCCGACGTGGCCCGGGCCACCATGCCGAGCAGGGTCGACTTGCCCACGCCCGAGCCGGCGAAGATGCCGATGCGCTGGCCCATGCCCACTGTCGTGAGGGCGTCCAGGGCCCGCACACCGAGGGAGAGCGCTCTGTGGATCCGCTGGCGGGCCAGGGGATCCGGCGCGGGTCCTACCACCGGCCGCCTGCCGCAGTGCTCCAGCGGCCCCTTGTCGTCGATGGGGTTGCCCAGGCCGTCGATTACCCGGCCCAGGAGCCCTCGACCCACCGGCGCCATGAGCGGACCGCCGGTGGCCACCACCTCCCAGCCGGGCCGGAGGCCCTCGGTCTCGCCCAGGGGCATCAGCAGGAGCCGGCCCTCCCGGAAGCCCACCACCTCGGCCGGAACCGCCCGGCCGTCTCCCCGCAGCCAGCAGAGTTCATTCATCTTGGCCTTGGGGCCGGTGGACTCGATGATCAGCCCGGCCGCTCCGATGACCCGGCCGACCACCCTGAGCAGTTGCGCCTGCGCCACCGCCTGCTTGAGCTCAGCCCACGGCATGGTGGCGGTCATCGCTCATTTCCCCCCAGGGCCGCCCGCATCGCGGCCTCCAGGCGCTCGGTCTGGTGCTCCAGGGTGCCGTCCACCTGCCCGACCGGTGACTGCACCAGGTAGCTGCCCCGCTGCAGCCCGGGGTCGGGCGTGAGCGTAAGGGCGCCTGCGCCCAGTTCCCGCTCCAGAGCGGAACGCTGGGCCTCGAGCAGCGGCAGGTCCTCGGGGTTCACCCGCACGGTGGCGGGCGAGTCCTTCACCAGGCGCAGCCCGGCCGCCACCATCTGGACCACGGCCTGAGGCTGGATGGCCAGGTGGCCCTGCACAAGGCGGGTAGCAGCGGCCACCGCCAGCTCCACCAGGGCCTCCTGCGACTGCTCCAGCCGCCGGGCCACCTCCTCCTCGGCCTGCTGCCGGGCCTCGGCCAGGATGCGCTGAGCCTCGGCGCGGGCGTCGGCCAGGGCGGCCTGTGCCTCCTTCTCGGCCTCCAGGCGCATCACCGACGCATCCTTCTCCGCCGCCTGCCGGATGGCGTCGGCCTGCAGCCTGGCGTTCTCCAGGGCCAGTTCGGCTTCGCGGCGGAGGGCCTCCGCCTCCACCTTCGCGGCCTCCAGACCTTCTTTCCGGCCCTGCTCGAAGCCCTCCTTCCGGGCCTCCACCTGCGCCCGCTCGGCCTCCTCGGCCGCCTCCTGGAGGATGCGGGCCGCCTCCAGCCGCACCTGGTCCAGATCGACCTTTGGCTGCGGCGGCTCCGCAGTCTCAGAAACCGCGGGTGACGGGGGCGCCGCGGGGGCTGGAGGTGAAGCCGGAGCCTGCGGCGGTGCCGCAGGGGTGGGCGGCACCGCAGCGGCGGGCTGGACCGGTTCGGGCTGGGTGCGGCGCGGCGGCGGGGTGGGCTTCAGTTTGGGCCACGCCGGGGGCTTCACCTCAACCCCGGGCGGGAGCTTGTTCGGTTTAAATGTACTCATCAGCGCCACCACCCCGGGCGATCTGGATCTCGCCGGCCTCCTCAAGCCGCCGGATCAAGGCCACGATGCGGGCCTGGGCCTCTTCCACGTCCCGGATGCGCACCGGGCCCAGGTACTCCACCGCTTCTCTCAGGGCCTCGCCGGTCCGCTTCGAGACGTTGTTCATGATCTTGCGCCAGACCTCTTCCTTGGCCGCCTTGAGGGCCAGCGGCAGGTCCTTGTTCATGTCGACCTCGCGCAGCACCCGCTGCACGGTACGGTCGTCCAGGTTGACGATGTCGTCGAAGAGGAACATCCGCTGGGAGATCTCGCTGGCCAGCTCCGGGTCGTCGGCCGAGAGCAGGCCCATGATGGACTTCTCGGTGGCCCGGTCCACCCGGTTGAGCACATCCACCGCCCAGTTGATGCCGCCGGCGGCGGTGGACTCCTGGGAGACCATGGCCGACGCCTTGCGCTCCAGAACCCGCTCGACCTCCCGCAGCATCTCGGGCGATGTGCGGTCGATGGTCGCCACCCGCCGGATGATGTCGGCCTGCCGCTCCGGCGGGAGGCCCAGCAACACCTGGGCCGCCTGGTCGGGGTCCAGGTGCGCCATGATCACCGCCACCGTCTGCGGGTGCTCGTTCTGCAGGAGCGAGGCCAGGTGGATGGGGTCGGTGTGGCGCACGGCGTCGAAGGGCCGCCGTCTGAGGTGCGAGGTGAGGCGTGTGAGAATGTCCCGTGCCTTCTCGGGCCCCAGCGCTTTTTCGAGCATGTCACGGGCATAATCGATGCCGCCCGTGCGAATATGTTTATCGGCCGTCGCGATGGCGATAAACTCGTTGAAAACCTCGTCGCGCACCTCGGGGGTCACCTTGCGGGACTGGGCGATCTCCACGGTGAGCATCTCGATCTCCTCGTCCCGCAGGTACTTCAGGATCTTGGCCGAGCGCTCGACGCCAATGTTGATGCAGAAGATCGCCGCCTTCTGGCGGCTGGTCAGCCGCTGATCCCGGTCAGGCAAGGGCTACACACCTCCCTTCAGCCACTGGCGGATCACCTCGGCGCAGGCCTCCGGGGCCTGCTCGATCAGGACGTCGATGTCCGCCAGAATGTCGTCTTCCATGAAATCCTCGGGACTGATGGGCTCTCTGGATGGGCGCCGCCTCCGCATGACCTCCTCGAACCTCTCGGCTGCCGTCGGCTCCGCAGGGGCGGGGGCAGCGGCCGCGGCCTGGGTTGCGGCCTCGGCGGCCGGCTGCGGCACGGGAGCCTGCGGTGCAGGGGCCTGCGGCGGCGGAGCCTCCTGCGCAGCCGCGACCTGTTCGACTGGCCGCCGCGGCTCGAGCCCCAGGGCCACATCCAGGGTGGTGCCGACCGCTGCTTCAGGGGACGGCAGGCCGGGCAGGGCGTACTCCTGCTCCGCGCGCCGTCTGCGGGTGAGCAGGGCGGCAAGGATCAGCAGGAATGAGGCGATGCCCAGCGCCAGGGCCAGTGTTTGCGCGTCGATGAGCCGCGCGGGCTCCGCCTGCACCGGCGAAGCCACCGTCACATCGGAAGTTGGACTAAATGACATGGCCACCACGCTCACATCCGCCAGCTGGGCGCCCGTGGCGGCTGCCGCGAGCTGCCGAATCTGGTCAATCTGCGCCTGCGACAGGGTGTCGCGGTTGACGGTGATCGCGACGCTCACCCGCTTGATGGCCCCGGCCGGCGAGACCGTCACCTGGTTCTTCTCACCCACGTCGTACTTGGTCTCGCTCCGGCTGGAGTAGGACTCGCCGGACTCGGTGGTGGAAGCGGGCTCCTGGTAGATGGGCACGCTGGGAGCGGTGCTTCCCGCCGTGGTCGTGCCGGCCGCCGTACCCGCCGCGGCCGCGGGCTCGACGCTGGTGCCGCTGGTCTGGGAACCCGACCGCTCGGTCACCGTGGAGACCGGCACCCCTTGCCCGACGATGCGCTCCTCGGTGCGGGTGGTCTGATGCTCCAGTTCAACCGTTACCGAGGCGGCCACGTTGCCGGCGCCGAAGACCGGCTCCAGCACGCCCATCAACTTGGCCGTCAGCTCCTCTTCCCGCTGCCGCTGCTTGGCCAGCGCCTCGGGACTGAGGGTGGCGTCGTTGTCGTCCGCCGGGCGCAGTTCCCGGCCGGTGCTGTCGATCACCGTCACCCGGTCCGGTGAAAGCCCCTCGACCGAACTTGATACGAAATTCACGATTGCTTTGACGTTGTCGGGGTCAAGGGTACGGCCGGACTTGAGTTGCACCAGCACCGCGGCCGAGGGCTCCGCCTGGTCGCGAATGAAGACCGATTTTTCCGGGATGTTCAGATTCACTTTGGCATACTCGATATCCGCAATTCGCATGAGGGAGCGCGACAGTTCGCCTTCGATCGCCCGTTTGTAGTTGACCTGGCGGTCGAACTCGGTGGCCCCGAACTGCGGCTCGGCGAAAATCTCCAGTCCCACATGGCCAGTTGAGGGCAGGCCCGCCTGCGCCTTGGCCAGGTTGGCGGCACTGCGGTCCTGGGCGGGCACCATGATGGTCAGCCCGTCGCCGGTCACCCGGTACTGGACGTGCAACTCGTCCAGATGCTCCACCAGCGTGCTGACCTCCGTCGGGTCAGTGGCCCGGTAGAACACCTCCCAGTGCGGCCGCCGCAGGAACCACGTGACAGCCAGCGAGACGACCAGGGCCACGAGCAGGCCGATGGTGAGCCACCGCGCGGTGCGGCTCATGCCGCTCCAGGTACCCTTGAACCGCCTGACAAGATCGGAGCCCGCGCTAGACAAGTGGTTTCCCCCCGGTGAGGTTGGTGCTTGGCACTACGCTTGCTCTACACAGTCGTGCGCATGATCTCCTGATAAGCCTCGATGACCTTGTTCCGTACCTGGATGGCCAGGTTCAGGGTCAGGCTCGCCCGTTCGGAGGCGATCATGACCTGAGCGATGTCCTCCACCTCACCTGCGGCCAACTTCAGCGCCATCTCGTTGGCGTTCCGCTGCTCCTGCTCCACCTGCCGGATGGCGGCGGCCAGGACGTCGCCAAAGGAGGTCTCCGCACGCTCTTCGTTACGGGTTTCTCGCACTGCCGTTGGCTCCAGCGAGAGCACGGCGTTCAGGCGCTGGATGTCCATCTCGGTTCCCCTCTCTCAGGTGGCTACCGGCCAATCTCCAGGGCCCGCATGGCCATGGACTTGGCTGCGTTCAGGGCCGTAAGGTTTGCTTCGTACATGCGCAGCGCAAGCATGAGGTCCGTGATCTCCTGCAGGAGATCCACGTTGGGAAGCCGCACGATCCCCGTTACCGGGTCGGCATCCGGATGCGTGGGGTCGAGGACCTCCTTGAAGGGGCTGGGGTCTTCCACGATCTCCCTCACCCGCACCCCGAGCCCCGGCTCGGCCGGACGGCCCGCCTCCCGGGCCAGGGCCTCGGCGAAGGTATTGGTCGTGTTGGGCCGCTCCTCCACCACCACGACGCGCCGGCGGTAGGGCCCGCCCTCGGCGGTGCGGGTGGTGCGGTAGTTGGCCAGGTTGTTCGCGATCACGTCCATGCGCAGGCGCTCGGCGGTGAGGGCCGAGGCGCTGGCCTCAAGAGCCTGGAACATCCGCATTCAGCTAGCCCCTCCCGTCTGTGATCACCAGGCGCAGCCGGTTGAAGTGGTCGGAGATCTGGCGCGTCAGGGCGCTGTACCAGATCTGATTGGCAGCCATCTTCACCGACTCCGCCTCGACGTCGACGTTGTTCCCGTCGCTGCGCCCGATGGAGTCCGTCTCCTGCACCACCACCGGCCGCACCTGATCGGGGCTCTGGCCGGCGGCGAGGGCGCGGGCCAGTTCGGTTTCGAAGTCCACCCGCGACCGCTTGAAGCCGGGGGTCATGGCGTTGGCCAGGTTGTGGGCCAGCACCTGCTTGCGCAGCGAGGCCGCGTTCAGCGCCTGCTCCACGACCCGGGCCGCAAGGTCACGCCCGATCATCTGCCATCATCCTCCTCGCCCCGCACTACACCTTTCCGATTTCGGTGACCGCCCGCTCCAGCGTCTCATCCTGAGCCCGCAGGGCCCTCTGGTTGACCTGGTAAGCCCGCAGGGTCACGATGAGGTCCGACATCTCCTTGGCCAGGTCCACGTTGGAGGCCTCCAGGTGCCGGGCATGCAGCCGGGTCTCGGCTGTGGCACCGTCCAGCGCCAGTCGCCCGACCGGCTGATCGCCCACCAGCACGGTGCCGTCCGCGGCGAAAGCGGGCTCCCCATCCGGCACCACCAGCGGTGCGCGACCACCTTCGGCGTCTTCCACCAGGAGCGGGTATCCCTCCACGGTGGTGATGGTGCCGTCCGCCATCCGCTGGAAGGCGCCGTTGCGGGTCCGATAGAGGCTGCCGTCAAGCCGCAGCGCCAGGAAGTAACCGGGGCCCTCGATGGCCAGGTCCAGGGGCCGACCCGTCTCGTAGATGTCGCCCTGCCGCTCGTCGACCACCACCTGGTCGACCCGGGCGCCGTTCCCCAGTATGCCGACGGGCTGGGGGCCGGCGTCGGTGGGATCCTCCATCCGGTGCAGGAGCATCTGGTCGAACTCGACGGACGTGGCGCTGGCCCGCTTGAAGCCTGTGGTGTTCATGTTTGCGATGTTGTCGGCCAGCACGTCCGTACGGAGTTGCTCCACCGCCATACCGGACCTGGAGGCTTCGATGCCCCGTATCATCCTGCCATCCCTCCCGTAGGGCTCTGTCCACCGGGCGCCTCCGCAACTTTCGGCAGGACCTCCCGGAGAGCCAGGTAGATCTTGATCTGACCGATCTCGGTGATGATCGGCACTGTGAGCATGTTGATCACCGTGGGCGCAAACCGCACGCCGGTTCCCCGCACGATGCGGGGCGGCGAGATGCGGCTGGGCCAGCCTGCGGATTCCAGCATGCCGGAGGCGTAACCGGTGATGAGGTTCGCCAGTTCGCCCAGAGCCGACTCGGCCATGGGGTCGGTGATCGGGTAGTCGGAACCGGTCATGGATCGGATGATGCCTTTCGCCATGGCGAGCTCCATGCCGTAGACCACGATGCCCTGGACCGAACCCATCACGCCGATCACCACGTTGACTGCGTGCAGAGTGACGATCGCCTTGCGCATCTGGGGCTTGTCGGCCACGACGCTCTTCATCCCGGCCTCCGACGCCAGAACCTTCAGGCCCGCATACACGAATGGGTTCAAGAACTCAGCTTTCATCGCTGCACCACTCTAGCCAAGTCAGAAAGCCCGGCGCGTGATCTGCACCGCCATGCGGCTGCCTACCACTCCGGGCCGACCGTGAAAGGCGAGTTTCGTCCCCACGAAGACCGGCAGTTCGGCCCCGACACGAGTATCCAGGCGGATGATGTCACCTACCTCCAGCGCCAAAAACTCCCCGAGCCGGATCCGGGCCGTGCCGAGCTGCGCGGTCAGCGACAGGGGTGCTTCCTGCACCGCCCGGCGAAGGCTCTCCTCCTCGGAAGGGCTCCTGAGCTTGGCATCAGCCAGCCAGGACTGCGGCGAAAGGCGCGAGAGAACGGGCTCCACGGTGGAGTAGGGGTAGGCGTAGGTCATGTGACCGAGGTGCTCTCCGATCTCCACCGCAAGCGTGATCGCCGCCACCGCCTCGGTGGGTCCGCCGGTCTGGATAAAGACGGGATTGGTGTCCACCGCTTCGATGCTGGGATCGAGGTCGGCCACGTTCCGCCAGGCCTCTTTCATGGGGCCGAAGGTATCCCGCACCACCCGCTGGATGATGCCCAGTTCGATCTCCGTCAGTTCCCGCTGCGGCTGCTCGTCGCTGCCGGGACCCCCGAAGACGCGCTCCACGATCGCGAACGCGACGTTCGGGCTGATCTCCAGCAGGCAGATCCCCGGCAGGGGGTTGAGCTTGAACGACAGGGCGACAGTGGGATTGGGCATCAGCTGGGTGAACTCGGAATACGTAAACTGATTGGTGGCGCGCACGTTGATCTGAACCCAGGTGCGCAACCCGGCGGACAGGTAGGACTGGAGCAACCGGGCCAGGTTCTCGTGGACCAGCACCAGCGTCCTGATGAGATCTTTGTTGAACTTGCTCGGACGGCGAAAATCGTATGTACGAATGTTCGTCTCCGAGGCCATTATCAATGCGTCAATTTCTGCCTGGCTCAGTAGACTCTCCATGGTCGCAATGCCTCCCTGGCCGGATGGCCTGCGGGTTGTCCCTCCCCGCCATCGGCATGCAATTCATTTTCCCACATAACTTCGATAACTACACCTTTAGTCCCTGCTAATAATAAGCCATGAGAGTGAGTCTGTTCTGCAGACGCGAAAAGCACCCTCAGGCGCCGGAAACACTTTGCGCGTCGGCGCCCACAGCGGCAACCCGGCTGGCGTGGGAAGGATCCTTCCTTCCGGTAGCCCCGTGGCTTTGCGGCCCCGCCTTTCGACGGGTGTGCCTTTTTCGCGTGGCTGAGAGTGCTGTTGAACCGGTACTTCTTTTCCGGTGGGCCCTCGAGGTTGCCCTCGGCCCTTACCTGCTATCACTTCGATGCCGAACCTCTAATACCTGCAAGCTTTGGTCATGTTTTCTTCGGTATCCATTCAAATCGCAGAGACCAGGAAGGACATGGGACTGTCCATCCTGGTCTCGTCGCGCACAGGCGTGTTAGCAGACGTAGTCGCCCTTCTCCAGCACCCGGGCCGCGACCTGCCGCTTCAGGGCGATGGTGTTGGCCGGGGTGTAGCGGGTGAGCCGCCGCAGGACGGAGAGCTGCGTGCGCAGCGTGTCGCTGTCTTCCTCCACAGCGGGCAGCAGGTTGCGGGCGATGGAGGCGATGCACTCGAAGGCCTCCTGGCAGTAGATGCGGGCCATCTCGGGCTTCAGGCCGGGGCGGCCGGCGCGGATGGCCTTCAGGGCCCGCAGGACGGCCGACTCCATGGCGTAGACCTTGATGGCGATGTCCGCCACGCCCAGCAGCAGTTCCTGCTCTTTCTCCAGGGCCATCTGGTACTTCTGCACGCCGAGGCCCGCCAGCATGAGGAAGACCTTCTTGGCCCGGTCGATCATGAAGAGCTCCTTGGCCAGCGGCTCATCCGACTCGTCGAAGGGGGTGAGCTCCATGAGCTCGCTCTGCAGGTTGGCCATCGCCTGCATGATGGGCAGCTGGCCCTTCAGCGCCCTCCGCACCAGCGTGCCGGGGATGAGCAGCCGGTTGATCTCGTTCGTACCCTCGAAGATGCGGTTGATCCGGCTGTCGCGGTAGGCAGTGCTCACCTCGTACTCGTCCATGAAGCCGTAGCCGCCGTGGATCTGCACGCCCTCGTCAGCGACGAAGTCGAAGGCCTCAGAGCCGAAGACCTTCATGATGGAGCACTCCATCGCGAACTCCTCGAGCCGCCTGGCGGCCTCACGGCCGTCGGCGTCAGGGTCGAGGCCGGCCAGCACAGACTCGAGCAGGCCGGCGGTGCGGTAACCCATGGACTCGGTGACGTAGGTGCGGACGGCCATGTCGGCCAGCTTCTGCTGGATCGCCCGCAGCTCGGCGATGGGCTTGCCGAACTGGTGGCGCGTCTTGGCGTACTCGGCGCAGATGGAAAGCACCATCTTGGCGGACCCGACGGCGCCGGCGCCCAGCTTCCAGCGGCCGATGTTCAGGATGTTGAAGGCGATGTGGTGGCCCTTGCCGATCTCGCCCAGCAGGTTCTCCACGGGCACCTTGGCGTCCTCCAGGATCAGGGAGCAGGTGGACGAGGCGTGCAGGCCCATCTTCTTCTCCTCGGGCCCGGTGGAGACGCCGGGGAAGTTCCGCTCCACGATGAAGGCGGAGAACTTGTCGCCGTCCACCTTGGCGTAAACGATGAACACATCCGCGAAGCCGGCGTTGGTGATCCACTGCTTGGTGCCGTTCAGGATCCAGTACTTGCCGTCCTCCGACAGCCGGGCCGTGGTGCGACCGCCGAGGGCATCGGACCCGGCGTTGGGCTCCGTGAGGGCGTACGCGGCCACCCACTCTCCCGTGGCCAGCTTGGGCAGGTACTTGGCCTTCTGCTCGGGGGTGCCGAAGTAGACGATGGGCAGGGTGCCAATGCCGGTGTGGGCGCCGATGGTGATGGCGAAGGAGCCCGCCCGGGAGTACTCCTCCACGGCGGCGGTGGCCGTCACCTTGTCCAGCCCCATGCCACCGTACTTCTCGGGGATCTCCAGGCCCAGCAGGCCCAGCTCCCCCAGTTCCCGCAGCAACGGGCGAGAGTGGAAAGGCTTATCCTGCTCGATCTCGTGGAGCCGCGGCCGCACCTTCTCGGAGAACTCGCGCGCGGTGCCGGCGATCATCCGCTGCTCCTCGGTAAGGTCCTCGGGCGTGGTCACCTGCTCGGGGTCAGGCGTGGAGAGCAGGAACGAACCACCCTTCAACAGGTTGGCAGTCTCGGACATTCAGGCTACCTCCTTTAGAGTTGTGGGCCATGGGCCGTGAGCAGTGGGTTTTGGGTAGTGGGCGATGGATGCCCCTGGACCGGGGCGGGAATGCGGGGGACTGGACGGACAGGGCGAGCGAAGCCGCACGGCTGGCGCCCGTTCAGGCTCCGCAGGAGGCCGGCGCGAGCGCAGCGGAGCGAGCACGCCCGGCCG
>ENA-UPSB01000952-UPSB01000952.1-bioreactor-metagenome-genome-assembly--contig:-NODE-952-length-40020-cov-36.774903_pt1 | contig 40020 bp, 30 predicted proteins | sample MGYA00238182_ERZ773286 | MGnify/ENA primary metagenome ERZ773286 (study PRJEB29026, sample SAMN07631240) | bioreactor metagenome | isolation source: Switchgrass digestor | place: USA: Dartmouth...
ACATGAGGTTTTACCCTCTCAAATCTCTGTTTAGCCATTTATCGTTTCCTCCCTCTCAATTATTTATTCCCTATTATTTTTTCTGCGACATTTTTAGGTACTACTTCATAGTGAGAAAATTGCATTGTATAATTTCCTCGGCCTTGGGTCTTAGAGCGCAAATCTGTTGCATATCCGAACATTTCCGCTAAAGGTACAAATCCTCTTATGACTTGAGCCCCGTTTCGGCTCTCCATACCTTCTATATGGCCTCGGCGGCTGCTTATATCGCCCATAACATCTCCCATGTATTCTTCAGGTACCACTACTTCAACCTTCATTATTGGCTCAAGCAGAACAGGTCCAGCCTTCTTCATACCATCTTTAAACGCCATAGATGCAGCTATTTTAAAGGCCATCTCCGAAGAGTCTACTTCGTGGTAAGAACCATCGAATAAAGTCACCTTAACATCCACTACTGGATAGCCGCCTAAAACACCGCTATTTAAAGCCTCTTGCACACCTGCATCAACTGCTGGTATGAACTCTCTGGGTATGACACCGCCCACGATCTTGTCTATAAATTGATAGCCAGCACCGCGTTCGTTCGGCTCAAGCTGCAGCCATACATGACCGTATTGACCGCGGCCGCCAGACTGACGTATAAAGCGCCCTTCAGATTTAACAATTTGAGTGATTGTTTCTTTATAAGCAACTTGCGGATTGCCTACGTTAGCTTCTACTTTAAATTCCCTTAACAGCCTGTCTACTATTATTTCTAAATGGAGTTCTCCCATACCTGAAATAATAGTTTGCCCTGTTTCTGGATCTGTGCGAACTCTGAAAGTTGGGTCTTCTTCCGATAATTTAGCAAGCGCTATGGATAGTTTGTCCTGACCGGCTTTGGTCTTCGGTTCTATCGCGACCGATATAACAGGTTCAGGAAACTCCATAGATTCTAGCACTATAGGCTTACTTTCATCGCATAATGTATCACCAGTAGCTGTATCTTTTAAACCTACTATCGCTACTATGTCACCGCTGTAAGCTCTATCTAATTCCTCTCTATGATTAGCATGCATTTGCAATATCCTGCCAACCCTCTCGCGTTTGCCTTTTGTAGAGTTATATACGTAAGAGCCAGACTCTAACACGCCAGAATATATTCTAGTAAATGTCAAACGCCCTACGAAAGGATCGGTCATTACTTTAAAGGCTAAAGCGGAAAATGCTTCCTCATCATTGAGCGCGCGTTCTACTTCATCACCTGTTTTAGGATCTATACCACTTACATGCCCTATGTCCGCAGGTGACGGTAAGAAATCCACTACAGCATCTAGCAAAGGCTGCACTCCCTTGTTTTTATATGAGCTTCCGCATAAAACTGGAACCATTTTTACTGCTATGGTTGCCTTTCTTATTGCAGCTATGAGTTCCTCTTGAGATATTTCCTCGCCTTCAAGATACTTCACCATTATATCGTCATCTTGCTCAGCGACCGCCTCTATAAGCTTAGTGCGATACTCTGCTGCTATAGCTTTCATATCGTCCGGTATAGGCTCATCTTCTATCACTGTACCCAAATCATCTTTATATATAATAGCTTCGTTTTTTATAAGGTCTATAATACCTATATAGGTGTCTTCGCTGCCTATAGGTATTTGTATGGGAACAGCATTAGCATTTAACCGCTCTTTCATCATCTTTATAACATTAAAGAAGTCAGCGCCCATTATATCCATTTTGTTTACATAGGCTATCCTAGGTACACCATATTTATCAGCCTGCCTCCATACCGTTTCAGACTGTGGCTCTACACCGCCCTTAGCACAAAAAACCGCCACCGCACCATCTAAGACTCTAAGAGACCTTTCTACTTCTACAGTAAAGTCCACGTGTCCTGGCGTATCAATTATATTTATTTTATGGCCTTTCCAGATAGCCGTCGTGGCAGCAGAAGTTATAGTTATGCCCCGTTCTTGCTCTTGTTCCATCCAGTCCATTGTAGCATTGCCCTCATGGACCTCGCCCAGTTTGTGTATTCTTCCTGCATAAAATAATATGCGTTCAGTAGTTGTAGTCTTGCCAGCGTCTATATGGGCCATTATACCAATGTTACGCGTTTTTTCTATTGAAAATTGTCTCGGCACACATACCCTCCTTTCTAACAACAAATAGATATTCTATGTGTCGATAATCCATATTTAAAATCACCATCTGTAATGCGCAAAAGCTCTATTAGCCTCTGCCATTCTATGCATTTCTTCTTTTCTTCTTATACTGCCACCTGTGTTGTTTATAGCATCCATTATCTCATTGGCCAGCTTCTGCTCCATTGTTCGCTCGCTACGTTGACGCGCATAAGTGACTAACCAGCGCATAGCCAAAGATATTCTTCTTTCAGGCCTCACTTCCACAGGCACCTGATAAGTAGCACCGCCTACCCTACGAGGTTTAACCTCGAGCACAGGCATAACGTTATTTACGGCTTCTTCGAATACTTCCATAGGATCCCGTCCGGTTTTCTCACGCACTATGTCAAATGCTCTATAGCATATCCCTTGAGCTATGCTTCTTTTGCCATCTTTCATAACGCAATTTATTAATCTAGTCACGTTTACATTACCGTATATTGGATCAGGAAGCACTTCTCTTTTGACAACATTGCCTTTTCTTGGCATTTAAATGCTCGCCTCCTTACTTACGAGGTTATTTTTTAGTTCTCTTAGCTCCATATTTTGAACGCCCTTGCTTGCGGTTAGCCACCCCAGCAGCATCTAATGTACCTCTTACTATGTGATACCTAACGCCAGGCAGGTCTTTGACTCTACCGCCCCTTATAAGAACAACTGAGTGCTCCTGTAAGTTATGTCCAATGCCAGGTATATACGCAGTAACCTCCATGCCATTTACCAAACGCACCCTTGCTACTTTACGCAAAGCAGAATTTGGCTTCTTAGGAGTAGTCGTTTTGACCACCGTACACACTCCGCGTTTCTGCGGAGAACCTTTTAAAGCTGGAGATGCTGATTTTTTCTCTATTGTTTTTCTTCCATACTTCACCAATTGATTTATTGTAGGCATCATTTCACCTCCTTCCATATACATAGGTAAGTCGGGAATTCGCATCCCGACTTTTGCTAACCCTTTAGTACGGCTGCCGCAGCAGCACCAACCTCGATACCGCAAAGCTTTCCTAGCTCATCCATGGTATCTACATACTCTATAAGCACGCCATGTTGCTTGCAAGCATCGATAATGGCATCTTTTATATGCTTCTCAGCATCGCTAGCTAAGAAGACCATCTCAGCGCTATCGTTGTTTATAGCTCTAATGGTCTGCTTCATGCCAACTGCCTTATTTGCACAATCCTTCAGCAATTCAATCGCCATATTTGAGACGCCTATACGGTTTAATGCGTATAGTTTTACGCTGCCTCCTTCCCAGATAGGCTATATATAAGCCATCTGCTCAGTCAAACACTTTCATATTTTATCATCGAGCTGGTATTGTGTCAATAATTTTTTATCGCGCCGCCGTTTGAGCCTGTTCGCTAGGCACGACCTTTATGCTTTTATACCTGTTCATGCCAGTACCTGCCGGTATTAGTTTACCTATTATAACATTTTCTTTTAATCCTATAAGCGGATCCATTTTGCCTTTAGTTGCTGCTTCCGTAAGCACCCGGGTTGTTTCTTGGAAGGATGCTGCCGACAAGAACGAATCTGTCGATAGTGCAGCCTTAGTAATACCCATAAGCACCCTTTTAGCCACAGCCGGTCTTAGGCCATTAGCCATTGCCGCTTCGTTCTGGCGTTCAAATTCAAACATATCCACCAAACTGCCAGGTAGCATATCGGTATCGCCAGCATCTTCTATTTTTACCTTGCGCAGCATTTGACGTATTATGACTTCTATATGTTTATCGTTTATATCAACGCCTTGCAATCTATAAACCTTCTGTACTTCTTGCAACAGATAGGTTTGAACCTCTATTACTCCTTTTATTCTCAATATGTCATGAGGATTAACCGAGCCTTCGGTTAGCTCATCTCCTGCTTCTATTTTTTGCCCGCTAGTAACCTTTAGGCGCGAACCATAAGGTATTATATAGCTTTGGCTCACTCCATCATCAGAAGTAATTATCACTTCGCGTCTATGCTTAGCTTCACTTATAGAAACAACGCCGGCTATATCGGATATTATAGCTAATCCTTTTGGTTTTCTAGCTTCAAAGAGCTCTTCTACACGCGGCAAACCTTGTGTTATATCCTCGCTTGCAGCGACACCGCCTGTATGGAAGGTCCTCATGGTAAGCTGCGTACCCGGTTCCCCAATAGACTGAGCGGCTATTATACCCACAGGCTCGCCTATCTCCACCGCATTATTAAATGCCAAATTTCTACCGTAACATTTAGCGCATACACCTATCTCCGAACGGCATGTCATTATGGATCTGATATACACTTTCTCTATGCCTGCTGCTGTTATAGCTAAAGCATCTTCATTTGTAATCTCTTCGTTTTTTGCTACTATTATTTGTCCAGTTGCCGGATCAATTATATCCTCAGCCGCATACCGGCCTTCTATGCGATCCTTTAAGCTCTCTATAACCTCGTTGCCATCTTTTATCTCGGATACCCATATGCCCTTTACTTCTTCGCCTAAACGCTCAAAGCAATCTTCTTCTCTTATTATAATGTCCTGGCTTACATCAACCAATCTTCTTGTAAGGTAACCCGAATCTGCAGTACGAAGCGCCGTATCGGCCAAGCCTTTTCTGGCTCCATGGGTGGAAATAAAGAACTCCAGCACTGTCAAACCTTCGCGGAAATTAGACCTTATAGGCAACTCTATTATCTTTCCAGACGGATTAGCCATTAACCCTCTCATACCTGCTAGCTGACGTATCTGGTTTATGCTTCCTCGAGCACCAGAGTTTGCCATCATATATATGGGATTATACTCATCCAAATGCTTCATAAGTGCCTGTGTAACGCGCTCGGTAGCCTCATTCCATATATCTATTACTTGCTGATACCGCTCTTCTTCGGAAACCAAACCTTTTCTATATAGTTTATTAACGTTTTCGACTTCTTTTTCCGCTTCATCCAATATCTCCTGCTTTTCAGGAGGCACTATTATATCCATAAAGCTCACTGTTATAGCGCCCTTTGTGGAATATTCGAAGCCAAGCTTCTTTATTTTATCTAACATATCGGCAGTACGTTCTATGCCGTGCTTTTTATAACATGCATCTATTATCTGCCCTAGCACCTTTTTGTCTACAAGCTTATCTATTTCTAAGGCAAGAGTATTTGCCGCATCGCTTCTATCCACAAAGCCCAAATCCTGAGGTATTGCCTGATTGAATATCAGCCTTCCCACAGTCGTTTGTATACGCCCCATGTAATTATGACCGGCTATTCTCTTTTTGACCCTCACGTTTACCTTAGCGTGAAGGCTCAATTGACCCATTTGATAAGCCATTACGGCTTCATCCATACTGGAAAAACATCTTCCCTCACCTTTTTCGCCATCACGAACTATGGTCAAATAATAGCAGCCCATAACCATATCTTGAGTAGGGTTAACAACCGGCCTGCCATCAGATGGCTTCAGAAGATTGTTAGCCGCCAGCATTAAATATCTTGCTTCGGCTTGGGCTTCCACCGATAACGGCACATGCACAGCCATCTGGTCACCATCGAAGTCGGCATTATAAGCTGTACATACAAGCGGATGTATCTTTATAGCCCTTCCTTCCACTAATATAGGCTCAAACGCTTGTATACCTAACCTATGCAATGTAGGAGCCCTATTCAGCAACACAGGGTGTTCCTTTATAACCTCTTCTAATACATCCCATATCTCTGTTCTAGACCTCTCTACCATATGTTTAGCGCTTTTTATGTTATGGGCATAGCCTTTCTCCACAAGCTTTTTCATGACAAATGGCTTAAATAACTCAAGCGCCATTTCTTTTGGCAAACCGCACTGATATAGCTTAAGATCCGGACCAACTACTATAACAGAACGCCCAGAATAATCTACTCGCTTTCCTAAAAGATTTTGACGGAAGCGCCCCTGTTTACCTTTTAGCATATCACTTAATGATTTGAGCGGACGATTGCCAGATCCAGTAACCGGTCTACCCCTTCTGCCATTATCTATAAGGGCATCCACTGCTTCTTGAAGCATGCGTTTTTCGTTTCTTACTATTATATCAGGCGCTTGCAGTTCAAGGAGCTTCTTTAAACGGTTATTTCTGTTTAACACACGCCTATACAGATCATTTAAATCCGACGTCGCAAATCTGCCACCATCTAGCTGAACCATAGGCCGCAAATCCGGCGGTATTACCGGCAAAGCCTCTAATATCATCCATTCTGGCCTGTTGCCAGATTTTCTGAATGATTCTACCACTTCTAAGCGTTTTACTATTCTGACACGTTTCTGACCGGTTGATTTTTCGAGTTCTTTACGCAGCTCCGCTGATAGAGCATCGAGATCTATTGATTGCAATAGTTCTTTTATCGCTTCAGCACCTATACCCGCTTTAAACCTGTTGCCATAAGCGTCTAAAGCATCTCTATATTCTTTATCCGTTAATAACTGCTTCTCCATAAGATCAGTGTCACCTGGATCGGTAACTATATATGAAGCAAAATACAATACTTTTTCTAGTGACCTGGGCGACATATCCAATATCAAGCCCATGCGGCTCGGAATTCCTTTAAAATACCAAATATGGGAAACCGGAGCCGCAAGTTCTATATGCCCCATACGCTCACGGCGAACCTTAGATTTCGTCACTTCGACTCCACATCTATCGCACACAATGCCTTTATAGCGTATGCGCTTATATTTACCGCAATGGCATTCCCAATCCTTTACAGGGCCAAATATCCTCTCGCAAAATAAGCCGTCCCGTTCAGGTTTTAAGGTACGATAATTAATAGTTTCTGGTTTTTTTACCTCACCATGCGACCATTCACGTATCTTTTCCGGCGATGCTAAACCTATTCTTATGGCTGTAAAATCATTAAGTTCATTCATAATTGCCACCCCCATCAAAACTCATCTTCGTCTTGGTCATCATCAGAATCTTTATTCGGCGTTTTTGCGAATTCATCATCTAAAAGCTGTTCATCTATATCGTCGAAATTGGTAAAATCATCGTCGAGTTCGTCAATATCTAGCTCTTCAATGTCATCGCCCTCGGTAAAAAAGCCTTCTTCCGCAAGCTCGGATTCATTAGGCCGGCCTGCTGACTCAATTTCTTCTGCGCCAGTTAACTCTTCTATTTCAGCTACCTCAGTATCTTCAATGTCATCATCCAATGATTCTTTCAATTCTATCTCTTTGTTATCTTCAGAGAGAACCTTCACATCTAACGCAAGGCTCTGCAGCTCTTTCACTAACACTTTAAATGACTCCGGTATCCCAGGCTCTGGAATATTCTGGCCTTTAACAATAGCCTCATAAGCCTTTACACGTCCTACCACATCGTCAGATTTAACCGTTAACATTTCCTGCAATACATGAGCTGCACCATAGGCTTCTAAGGCCCATACTTCCATTTCTCCAAAGCGCTGACCGCCAAACTGGGCCTTACCTCCTAAAGGCTGCTGCGTAACCAACGAATACGGGCCTGTAGATCTCGCATGAATCTTATCGTCCACAAGATGAGCAAGCTTTAGTATATACATATACCCTACCGTAACTTTGTTTTCGAATGGCTCACCTGTACGGCCATCATATAGGGTAATCTTGCCATCTTCCGAATACCCGGCTTGTCTCAACGCTTCTGCTATATCATCCTCGCACGCACCATCGAATACCGGCGTAGCTACTAACCAGCCGAGCGCTTTTGCTGCAAGACCTAGATGGACTTCTAGTACCTGCCCTATATTCATACGCGACGGTACACCCAATGGATTTAACACTACATCTAATGGAGTGCCATCCGGCAAGAATGGCATATCTTCCACAGGCAATATGCGCGATATAACGCCTTTGTTACCATGCCTCCCAGCCATTTTATCGCCTACAGATATCTTGCGCTTTTGAGCTATATAAACCCTTACCAACTGGTTCACGCCCGGAGATAGTTCATCACCATTTTCTCTAGTAAATATTTTTACATCTACTACGATGCCACCCTCACCATGAGGCACGCGAAGCGATGTGTCTCTAACTTCCCGCGCTTTCTCTCCAAAAATCGCTCTAAGCAAACGTTCCTCAGAAGTAAGTTCAGTTTCGCCTTTCGGCGTAACTTTGCCCACTAATATATCCCCAGCTGTGACTTCTGCTCCTATCCTTATTATTCCTCGTTCATCTAAGTCTTTTAGCGAATCTTCACCCATGTTAGGTATATCCCTGGTTATTTCTTCGGGGCCTAACTTAGTATCACGAGCTTCTGCCTCATATTCTTCTATGTGTATAGAAGTATAAACATCGTCTTTTACCAGACGCTCACTTATTAATATAGCATCCTCGTAGTTATAACCTTCCCATGGCATAAAACCTACTAATACATTTCTTCCAAGCGCTATCTCTCCCTGCTCAGTAGCTGGCCCGTCAGCTATTATCTGCCCTTTTTCCACTTTGTCATTTAGGTTTACTATGGGCTTTTGTGTTATGCAAGTGCCTTGATTTGAACGCACAAATTTCCACAGTTTATATGTCGCGGTATTGCCATCATCTTGCTTTATTACTATCTCTTTTGAATTCACTTTTACCACGACCCCTGCTTCTTTTGCCGTAACTACCATGCCGGAGTCCAAAGCAGCTTTATATTCTATACCTGTACCGATAATGGGGGCTTCTGTTTTTAGCAGCGGCACTGCCTGTCTCTGCATATTAGAACCCATAAGGGCACGGTTAGCATCGTCATTTTCCAAGAACGGCACCATAGCGGATGCTATCGATACGACTTGTTTAGGTGATACATCCATAAAATCCACCATTTCGCGCGGTACAGCCACTATATCTTCATGGCTGCGTGCCATTACCGTTTTGTTTTTAAAACAGCCATCCTCATCTAGCTCTTCATTAGCCTGGGCTATTATATACTCATCCTCTTCGTCAGCTGTAAGATATTCTATTTCCTTGGTAACCCTACCTGTTTCCTTGTCTACTTTGCGATATGGCGTTTCTATGAAACCGTATTCATTTACCCTGGCATAACTGCTAAGGGAACCTATTAAACCAATGTTCGGCCCTTCAGGCGTTTCAATAGGACAAATCCGCCCATAGTGGGAATAGTGAACATCACGCACTTCAAAGCCAGCCCTGTCACGGCTCAATCCTCCGGGGCCAAGCGCGCTCAACCGTCTTTTATGCGTTAAACCTGCCAAAGGATTTGTCTGATCCATAAACTGCGATAACTGACTACTGCCAAAAAATTCCCTTATAGCTGCCGATATAGGTCTAGTATTTATCAGCTCCTGTGGCCTTACTATATCTAGGTCTTGTATAGTCATACGCTCTTTTATAACGCGCTCCATACGAGCCATACCTATACGAAATTGATTCTGCAGTAGTTCACCTACCGAACGCACGCGCCTATTGCCTAAATGATCTATATCATCTACATTACCTATGCCGTAGAAAAGATTAAATTGATATTTTATTGAAGCAATTATATCAGCTTTTAATATATGTTTAGGCCATAACTCTGCACTGCGTTGTTTTAATGCATCTTTTATATCTTCTTCATCGGTATAAGTATCCAAAATTTCTTTCAAAACCGGATAGTATACCTGTTCTTTAATACCGAGATCGCTTACATCAAAATGAATATAATTGTTTAAATCAACAAAATTATTGCCTATAAGCTTTAAGGTGGTACCGTTATCTAAAACTATATCCACCATATAAACGCCAGCATTTTGAACCTCTCGAGCTTTCTCCCTGCTAACTTTTTCGCCAGCTTTCACAATAACTTCCCCTGTATTGGGATTTATAATATCGGCTGCAGGTTTATGCCCAGCTAGTTGAGAAGCTATGCCAAGTTTCTTGTTAAACTTATAGCGCCCTACATTGGCTAAATCATAACGTTTTGGATCAAAAAACAGCATATTAAAAAGGCTTCTAGCATTATCCACTACAGGAGGCTCACCGGGCCTCAATCGCTTATATATTTCTACCAATGCTTCGTCTTCACTTTTAGCCAAATCTTTTTCCTTTGTGGCTAAAAATCTCGTATCCTCACCAAAAAGCTGCAGCAATTCAGCATCAGTACTATATCCAATAGCTCTTACCAACGTAGTTATAGGAATCTTCCGGTTCTTATCTATTTTTACATACACGACATCGCTTGCATCCGTCTCATATTCTAGCCAGGCTCCTCTGTTGGGTATGAGAGTAGCATTATGCAAGCGCTTACCAGTTTTATCTATCTGCTCTCCATAATATACACCTGGCGATCTTATTAACTGGCTAACTATAACTCTTTCAGCACCATTTATTATAAAAGTACCTTGCTCCGTCATAAGTGGGAAATCGCCCATAAATACTTCTTGTTCTTTAACCTCTCCTGTTGAACGATTAATAAGCCTTATTTTTACTTTCAATGATGTGGAATAAGTCGCGTCTCTTTCCTTGCACTCTTCAACGGTGTATTTAGGTTCTTTATCAAATTCATAATCTACAAATTCTAACATAAGATTCTCAGTATAATCTGTTATAGGCGATATGTCTTCAAATACTTCGCGCAGGCCCTCTTTAATAAACCACTCGTATGAACGTTTTTGAATCTCAATTAGATCTGGCATATCGATGACTTCCTCTATACGAGAAAAGCTCATCCTTGTCTTTTTTCCCATTTTCACAGGATGCACCATAAATGCCTCACTCCTCAAATTTTTTTAGCATATTCCATAATAAAGATAAGCCCCTTCAACCGCAAGGCATGCTTTACCGCTGTATAGATAGCTTATAGCACATTGCGCTAGCTTTGCTTTACGAATTGAAGTTTTTTAACAATACTCTTGCAATTATGTTGACATGAGATTAAAATATAATAAACAAATGATAAAGATGCTCCTTTCTGTTTATTATTTCTTATAAAGCAATTATTTATGTTATCACTTTATAGTAGGAATGTCAACATACACATTTTCATGCTGCAATTTGTAGCCTATATAAACCTTTCATCACATTGCCGATGACTTAGCGGAAAGCTTCGCCGCTTGTGGCGGAAGTAGTCAGAAGCAATATAAAGCCCGACTATAGCTTAAATATTTATTCAAATAAATCTGTTAAATAAATTAAAAACATGCCTGTCAAATATGTAACATCATCAAGCCTGGAACGCTTATAGCAGTCTGCAAGTGTTATTTTGTTGACAATGTAGGCACTGTTTGATATAAATAAGAGAGTTTTAATTAAGGAGATGAATCTATTGATAGAACTTCATGGACTAAGCAAGCGTTTCAAAGAAGTCCAAGCTGTAGATGATCTTTCGTTTGAAGTAAAGGGCGGTGAAATATTCGGCCTTTTAGGTGAGAATGGAGCAGGCAAAACTACAACTTTGCGCATACTAGCCACTATGTTAAAGCCGACTTCTGGAACTGCAAATATATGCAATTTCGACATAATAAAACAGCCTCTTGAAGTACGCCGTCACATAGGTATATTGTTTGGCGGCGAAGCAGGACTTTATGATCGGCTAACAGCGCGTGAAAACATAGCGTATTTTGGCAAATTAAACGACATGGATGATGAAGTGCTGAACAAGCGCATCGATATGCTATGTCACACGCTAGAAATGGACGAATTCATAGATCGTAAAGTGGGAAAGTTTTCCAAAGGTATGAAACAAAAAGTTACCATAGCTCGCGCAATCGTACACGATCCAGAAGTAATGCTGTTGGATGAACCAACCGTTGGCCTCGATGTCACAGCTGCACGCACTTTACAAGATTTTATAGCACAATGTAGAGACCAAGGCAAAGCCGTAATATTCTCCAGTCACATAATGAGCGAGGTAGAAAGACTCTGCGATCGCATAGGCGTTATACATAAAGGCAGGCTAAAGGACATAGGCAGCATAGAGGAATTAAAGGAACGTTATAATAACAGCAACCTTGAAGATGTATTTATACAACTCACAGGAGGTGAAGGCGAATGAAAAAAGCATGGATAGTATTTTTAAAAGAAATAAAAGACGCATTTCGCGACAAGCGTACCATTATCACCAGCATACTCATACCAGCCCTCATATTTCCTATACTAATGACTTTTATGAGCAGCAGCATCAATAATACTACTGAGGAAGCTTTGGAAAATATACCTATAGCATATATAGGCGAAGATTCACAATTAAAAACATATCTTCAGAATCTTCCTAATATAACTATAGTATCATCGCAGGACCCTCAAGCCGATCTGGATAACAGCAAAATATCCGCTATAATAGAAGTTGAAAATGGTTTCGAGCAAGCCATAGCAAGCGGCTCAAAAGGCAAAATAAACATAAAATACGACGAATCAAAAATAAAATCTTCCATGGCCGCTTCCGCATTAAAAGAATACATAAATGCCTATGGATCACAAATAGCCCAGCAGCGATTAGAAGCTAAAGGTATAGATCCTTCCTTTATCCAACCTCTTGATATCGCATCGGTAAATGTTGCTAAAACAAAAGGCGAGGGAGCTATAATGCTATCATTTCTTCTACCCCTATTTTTGCTAATATATCCGGCAGCAGGAGCTATGGCAACCGCTATAGACCAAGGCGCCGGCGAAAAAGAACGCGGTACATTAGAGCCGTTATTGTCTACCCAAGCTAGCCGAACATCTATAGCGATTGGAAAATGGCTATCCACTTCGCTTGCCTCTCTCATAGGTACCTTAGCATTTATGGCTGGCTTCGCCGCAGCAGTTGCCTACAACCCTAGCATGTTCGGCGAAAGCTTCTCTATAACTCCATCCGCTATTGTAGCAATAACGATACTCGGCATCATGATGACTTTTATATACAGTGCTATAATGCTGGCTCTCAGCGTATTTGCGCGCAATATAAAAGAAGCCTCGACTTACTTGAGCCCGTTCATGATAGTAGCCATGTTGCCAGCTTATGCAACAATGTACACAGATGTAAAAGCGGCACCTGCATGGCAATATAACGTACCGCTTTTAAATGTAACTTTAATAATAAAAGAAGCAATGCTCGATTCCATTAAGTTGGGACATTTTGCTATAACTTTAACATGGCTCATAGCGCTTACAGCTGTCTTTTTGGCATTAGTCGTGCGCATGTTCAACAGCGAATCGGTAGTATTTAGAAACTAAGCACAATTGCCCTTAAACAAATCATTTGCAGCAGGGATTGGCTCCAATGCACGAGGCAATATGCCATTAACATAGGCTATAAACACACCGTAGTTGACCATTGGAACTCCCTGCTGCTTTGCTTTTTCTATGCGATAAAGCATCTCTCGGCGGTTTAGCATACAAGCTCCGCAATGGACTATGAGCTTAAAGTGGCTCAAGTCTTCTGGCATTGTAAGGCCGCTCGACCAATGAAGCTCTAAATCGCCGCCTACGGCCTGCTTTAACCACCGCGGTATTTTTACTGTGCCTATATCATCGCTTTGTCGGTGATGCGTGCAACCTTCGGCTATGAGCACTCGATCGCCCGGCTTCAATTCAGCAATGGCTCTCGCTCCTTTTACCAATTCTTCAAGGTCCCCTTTATAGCGCGCCATCAATATAGAAAATGATGTGAGCGACACGTCCTTAGGCGTATCTGCGGCTACCTTTTGAAATGCTTGCGAATCCGTTATAACCAAACGCGGTTTCTGGCTTAAGCCTGCTAAAGCCTCCTTTAATTTATCCTCTTTCACTACCAATGCCATTCCGTTGTGGTCTAAAACATCGCGTATCACCTGCTGCTGCGGCAATATCAAGCGCCCTTTCGGCGCCGCTTTGTCTATGGGAACAACCATAATCACTATATCGCCGGGATTTATCATATCGCCTACCAATGTCAGCTTTTCATCGTCATACGGAGCGTGACGCACTATGGCCATTTTTAGCTCATCCACTCCCTGTCCTGTGGCCGCCGATACCTCCACAAGATCGAGCTTAAGCTTCTTTTCCCATTCTTTAAGCTGTCCAGGCGTATAAACAGCTCTATCAGCTTTATTCACGACACCTACTACAGGTATTTTTTTCTCCTGTATATGCTGCAGTATATCCTCTTCAAATGACGTAAGCCCAACCTCGCCGTCTATAACCAGCACAGCAAGGTCCGTGCGATTTAACACATCATAAGTGCGCTGTATGCGCAGCTCTCCGAGCGGTCCCACATCATCCAATCCGGCTGTATCTATTATAACTACAGGGCCTATGGGCAAAAGTTCCATAGCCTTTGAAACAGGGTCAGTCGTAGTCCCCGCAACATCAGATACCAATGCTATTTTTTGATTTGTTATGGCATTAATAATGCTCGATTTTCCGGCATTGCGCCGCCCAAATATAGCTATATGCAAGCGCGACGATGTCGGCGTTGCGTTCATATCACTGCTCATTTGTCCATCTCCTTTAGCTTTGTACAATAACATTATACACCAATATTGTATACCTACCTATTGATAATATTATATCATATTCGATAGCAATTATTACATAATAATTGCTTGAGGTACTAAATTTGCCTGTATCGCTTCATTTTTATATAATATAAGCAACAAACAATGAATAGGAGAACAACTATGCAGTACAGATTAATAGTGGCAGATATGGACGGTACCTTGTTAAATAGTCGGAAGGAAATATCGCCCAAAACGCGGGATGCTATCAACGAATATAGAAAAGCAGGCGGCCTGTTCACCGTTGCTACAGGACGAGGTTTATCAACTGTAGAAAATATTGCGCGTGAAATACTTATAGACATACCCGTCATACTTTATAACGGGGCGCAAGTTTACGATTTCATAAATAAAAAAGCTATATACGAAGAGCTTTTAGATAAAAAAGCGTATAAAACAGCTTTAAACATATTGCATGAACTTCACATAACATTTCTAGCTTATCAAGGACCTCATATGTGGGTCGAAGAGCTCTCAGATACCATAGTAAAACATCTTCAGAAAGAAACTATTGATATAAAGAATGTAAGCGTAGCATCAATAAGCGATTTCCCCGACCATGGTATACATAAAATATTAACTATTACTGATCAAAATAGATTTTCTGAGTTTCAAAAACTATTTTCCCGAACCGAGATAGACAGCGTCCGTTTTGTGCAATCCGAGATTAATTATTTTGAAATATTACCTGAAGACGTGTCCAAGGGCCATGCATTAAAGGAATTGGCCGCACATCTAGACATACCATTGTCACAAATAGCGGCCATAGGCGATCACATGAACGATATTGAAATGATAAGCGTAGCGGGCCTAGGCGTAGCTGTCGCCAATGCTCATGAAGAGCTAAAGAAACACGCCCGCTTTATAACCCGGTCAAACGATGACGACGGCGTAGCATACCTAATAGAAATGCTGCTCAAAGACCGAATTTCCAGTTAAATGCTATCCCTACCATTTTTTTGACCTTACTAGCAAATCCTTTGACTTCAATGAATGGATAGTTTGTCTCAAAGCCCATGGATTTACCCGGTGCCAAAGTTACGTCAGGCGAATCCGTATAAACGCCGAGCAAATTATTTTTATCGTCAAATAAAGCTATAGCTATCCTTATATCATCCGCATTTTCGCTGCTAGTATTGCTGACACGCCCTGTAACTTTTGGCCCACCATAATCAGAAGATATAATCTTAAGGCTGGTGATCTCTAGCAGTTGAGCTTTGCTGTCAGTCTTGTCGAAGTCAATATTAGCCTCAATCCCTGCAACTTCAGAAGGCTCAGTCAAACCCTCGATGGTGGTCGAGTCTCCAGCATATGCAACCTCACCAGGTTGCAATATTTCTGGAACCGGCAAAACCATTGACATCGTAGCCAGTATGGATTTATCTTTCCCGACGAAGCTTATTGATATATCTCCTATTTCTATTGAAACATTGCCAGTATTCTTTATTTCAATAGCTCCATGACCCCAAACCGCATTTACGCTGTCCTTCCAAACTTGAAAAGCCTTTTTCGTAACCTCTGCTTTAACGTCTTCTGCGCTAGAATTTGTTTTAATAGTTGTTTTATCCTCATTGTCACTGTTTATAGTATCTGTTTCTGTTGATGTAGCAGAACCCTGTTGCCCACCAGCACACCCTATAACACCAAAAAGCACAAAAACAATTAAAGAAACACAGGCCAACCTTTTCATGATACCATCTCCTTAAAATTAATTTTCTTGTATTAATGGTACCATAACGAGTTAGCATAACAGTGACATTTGCAAATAATTTATAGCATATTCGTTCGGCCGCCCTTTTCGAGCCCTATTATTTCTCTATCAGAATATTTTGTGGAACGAAATGTGTAAAATATGACCGAATCCTCATCTTTATTAATTATTTTACTAAGCTCATATTTCAGCTTTTTATAATTAGCTTCAGAAAGCTCCCCTTCTAGCACAGAATTTTGCACCCAATATAGATATCTGCGGCATAGCTTAAGGACCTTTGCTACGCGGCTCTGATTTACATCATAAACTAGTATTATAAACATATTTCACCAATTTGATACAAACGGCTTATATTCCTTTTCACCCATAAGGTGCTTCTCTAATTTATATAATTCCATACGTATAATGCTTCTATAAGAAATCTGCCTTTTTAATTCGCGATGCGTAATTGTTGTCGAGAATCTTTTATCTAATTCACTTACAAAAGTTTTTTGCGCTTTTTCTTTCATCACTATACCATTCATTTGAGATTGAAAATCGTTAGAAGTGATCATGTTTTTTCCTATTAGCGTAAATATTACTCTATCCACTAATATGGGCTTAAAAATCTCTGCCACATCTAGGTTCAAAGTAAACCGCCGAAAGTTCGTGGTATGTAGATAACCTATCCTTGGGTCTAAATGCGTCTTGTATATTTCACTTAAGACAAGTGTATAGACTATAGAATTACCAAAGCTTATAAGCGTGTTTATCTTATTTTGTGGCGGCCTGCGCGTGCGCTGTTCGAAAGAAAACTCAGGCTTCGCAATTATTGCATCGAAGGCTTTGTAATACTGATCTCTTATGTTGCCCTCAATAGCCATAAGCTCATCTATGCCTGTACAATCATACGTTAAAGCATATAACTTGTCTATCTCATCTGATACGTCGCGCAGTGAATCCTTTCCGCGATTTATATAATAACGCAAAACACGCTGTATATTATCAGCAGCACCTTGCACAAAAAGTCTTGCTAATTTTATTCTTTTTTCAGCATTCATATAATGCTCGGCCTGCTTTAATATCATATAACCTGAATTTAGATGCTCTCTAGGGTAAAAGCTACCTGTATAATAGCCATGATGATTAAAGAAGTGTAATAAAACCTCTTTTTGTGATAAAAATTCAATAAACCGCTTATTGAAATCCACTTCGCCAAATATTAGTATTTCACTTATATCTTCAATCGGTATATATTTTGCTCCTGCTTCTGATTTAAAATAAACCGTATTGTCCCTACGTTCAAACTCACCACTTGAAAAAATATAAAATGATTTCTTCATCTTAACATCTCCTTATGCCCAGCACATCTCAGCATATGCACAATTAGTACACCAATGAATCCGAACAGGTTGAGGTGGCAATTCGGATTCCACAATATTAGCTATGTCCTTGCATGCACAATTTAGCTCTTCTTGTGCTTCTTCATCTAAATGTATTTCTATATTTTTTCGCTCCTCAGGAAACATCAAACGCCCTTCGGCTTCGATACCCAACTTTTTTAACTCTGACAAATAAAACAAAAGCTGCATTTTCGCGCTTTGAAGATATTTTGAGCTCTTTTTAACCTCACCTATTACCAAATCGCCATTTTCTTTTTCCAACAAATCTATTTTGATATTTCCTACCGCTATTTCTTTATCATCACGGCCATAACTGTGTTCATGCAAAAAGCGTCCCCACTCTATATTTTCATCATGTTCATCCGGTGTGATGTGTCGTGCCATAAGCCAAGTTTCTCTAGGGCAAATATAATAATACCAGATTAATGTACCATTTATGTTAACGCTTTCCACAAATAATCCATCCTCCATCCTAGCAAATAATTTATCAGGCTTTAAGCTAGCAAACTTTAACCGCCGCTTTTAACTGCAACCTTTGATTAGTACCATTTATATTCTAACACCAGGTAGACTAAAAACGGAACCATTTTGCCAAAGTTAATGAAATGCAAAACGAAGTTTCAATTCCTCATAGGTAGACTAAAAACCTATCAACACGGGAGAATTCCTCAACATCTATACCATCGTTTCAATTCCTCATAGGTAGACTAAAAACATATTTGTGTTTTAAATTGTTAAAAACACAAGTAGTGTTTCAATTCCTCATAGGTAGACTAAAAACCGGATGTTTCACACTGGAATAGATATATACCGTTTAGTTTCAATTCCTCATAGGTAGACTAAAAACTAGTCAGTTTGATAGCGATTATGAAGTTTGGGATAGTTTCAATTCCTCATAGGTAGACTAAAAACCGACGAGAGCCAGCGGATCAAAACGCCGGGGGCTAAAGTTTCAATTCCTCATAGGTAGACTAAAAACTTCAACACCCCCAACATACTGATCATAAAGCATTTGTTTCAATTCCTCATAGGTAGACTAAAAACCGGATACGGACCTGGTCCCGTTGTCTATCCACATAGGGTTTCAATTCCTCATAGGTAGACTAAAAACGCGAAATTTCCTGAAATATATGATACGACTGAATGGGAGTTTCAATTCCTCATAGGTAGACTAAAAACCTATGATTACTTTGATGAAAAACATGAACTTGAGCAGGAGTTTCAATTCCTCATAGGTAGACTAAAAACCGTTACGGAAGCTTCTCTTTCGAGATATGAAAACAACTGTTTCAATTCCTCATAGGTAGACTAAAAACAAGCAGAAAATAACATTCTGTCTTTATCTATTATGTGTTTCAATTCCTCATAGGTAGACTAAAAACTCTATCAACAAAAACTGAAACAGCAGACCGCGGCATGTTTCAATTCCTCATAGGTAGACTAAAAACGTAAAATGAACGATATAGAGGCGCAGCTAGGCACAGCGTTTCAATTCCTCATAGGTAGACTAAAAACCATCATTCATTACCGCCTTTCACTTTCCCATAAATAGGTTTCAATTCCTCATAGGTAGACTAAAAACTATAAATACCGCAATATTGAGCAGAATGGCGAAAAAGGTTTCAATTCCTCATAGGTAGACTAAAAACAATTTTTTATCTTGTTCAGTTGGTCATCGTCTATCAGTTTCAATTCCTCATAGGTAGACTAAAAACTCATTTCTTCCTCGTGCAATCCGGCCGTAGCATAATCGTTTCAATTCCTCATAGGTAGACTAAAAACGGGATAGTGGCAGCAGTAGCTGTGATAGTGCAGTTCTGTTTCAATTCCTCATAGGTAGACTAAAAACAAACCGGCATTAATAAACTGCAAAAGGTCTTGACCTGGTTTCAATTCCTCATAGGTAGACTAAAAACCAGTTACGCGAAGAAATGAGCGAAGGCGCTATATCGTGTTTCAATTCCTCATAGGTAGACTAAAAACCTGGCCGCTAGCCATTGATTTTACAGATTTTTACAAGTTTCAATTCCTCATAGGTAGACTAAAAACATATGAATATTTATTCATATATTCATTATTATTTTAGTTTCAATTCCTCATAGGTAGACTAAAAACCCATATTTCCATATCGCTGGTAAACTCAGTGCTAACTGAGTTTCAATTCCTCATAGGTAGACTAAAAACAAAAATAGGCCCCGCTATAAATGTATATGTGAATGTGTTTCAATTCCTCATAGGTAGACTAAAAACGCAAAATTTTTAAAACAAGGTTTAAAAACGATGAGATGTTTCAATTCCTCATAGGTAGACTAAAAACTTATGATACCTTTCTGGGATTATATCCCAAAGCTCAGTTTCAATTCCTCATAGGTAGACTAAAAACGTATTGTTAATTGACTGGATCAATAACGATATAGCATGTTTCAATTCCTCATAGGTAGACTAAAAACATGAGTTCATAGGCGAAAAAGAGATGGAAAATGGAACGTTTCAATTCCTCATAGGTAGACTAAAAACAAACCGGCATTAATAAACTGCAAAAGGTCTTGACCTGGTTTCAATTCCTCATAGGTAGACTAAAAACCAGTTACGCGAAGAAATGAGCGAAGGCGCTATATCGTGTTTCAATTCCTCATAGGTAGACTAAAAACTCCGGAGCCAGAAAATTCATCTGTTTTAGCTATATCTGTTTCAATTCCTCATAGGTAGACTAAAAACTTGTTAAGTGAATTAACAAAGTCCTTTCAAAATTGAGTTTCAATTCCTCATAGGTAGACTAAAAACCCCCTATACAGGGGGGATATTTTACTGTTAGCAGTTGGTTTCAATTCCTCATAGGTAGACTAAAAACGAAGCTATAAACAACACAAAGGCAAACAGTGCATGGTTTCAATTCCTCATAGGTAGACTAAAAACTTCTACCAAATCTGTAAATTCTCTATCAATACTCGAATGTTTCAATTCCTCATAGGTAGACTAAAAACTTTGATCGTTTCCTTTTTATTTCATTACCTGCGTTAGTTTCAATTCCTCATAGGTAGACTAAAAACTTCCCACTCTAACCGATATTGTTCTACCAAATCTGGTTTCAATTCCTCATAGGTAGACTAAAAACTTTAGCGCTCAATAAAATACAGGGTGATTGGGATTAGTTTCAATTCCTCATAGGTAGACTAAAAACCGAACACCTTACGGGGTGGCGCACAGAGCATAGGGAGTTTCAATTCCTCATAGGTAGACTAAAAACGGCCTGCAGAATACAGGATGCAGATTCCGGATTACGGTTTCAATTCCTCATAGGTAGACTAAAAACAAGCCTATAATGGGCAATAACCACGCTACGGCTCCTAGTTTCAATTCCTCATAGGTAGACTAAAAACAGAGCACGATAGAAAACTGATAGAGCGTGAAGGTCTGGGTTTCAATTCCTCATAGGTAGACTAAAAACTTTACTATGAGCTAAAACTTTTAAAAAAACAGTTGAGTTTCAATTCCTCATAGGTAGACTAAAAACGCTGGTATCTAATAGCGGCAATTGGCTAGAAGTTACAGGTTTCAATTCCTCATAGGTAGACTAAAAACTTTCCGGCGGTGCACATAGGCCGGCAAGTGCGAGTGCGTTTCAATTCCTCATAGGTAGACTAAAAACGTCGAGGGCGTGGCTGTGCCGAATTGTGAAGATAAGGGTTTCAATTCCTCATAGGTAGACTAAAAACCTTGCCGCTCGGCATCGATGAAAAGCAGGTCGCGGGGTTTCAATTCCTCATAGGTAGACTAAAAACCCATATCTCGCATTATCTATGTTTTTCACGTTCGTTAGTTTCAATTCCTCATAGGTAGACTAAAAACGCAGAAACAGCTCCTTTGCCAACTTTGATGCCAGCTGGGTTTCAATTCCTCATAGGTAGACTAAAAACCGAACACGAAGGCGTATATAGTCAGACCCATGGAGCTTGTTTCAATTCCTCATAGGTAGACTAAAAACTTGATAGTGGTTGACTATATTCAGCTTGTTGGTACGTTTCAATTCCTCATAGGTAGACTAAAAACTTTATATGTAGGAATAGCGAAACTTTAGAGAAGTGGAGTTTCAATTCCTCATAGGTAGACTAAAAACGTGCAAAATAAAACAAAGGAGTGTTGAATATGTATTTGTTTCAATTCCTCATAGGTAGACTAAAAACGGCTTAATGAGGCTATGATGATTGCTGACGATAATGGTTTCAATTCCTCATAGGTAGACTAAAAACTGAAATCTCCGTCGTTTAATAAATCTATGTTTCTTGCTCGTTTCAATTCCTCATAGGTAGACTAAAAACTGATAGGCGAAGCATGAGCAGCATCCAGCTTTTTTAGTTTCAATTCCTCATAGGTAGACTAAAAACCTATATCGCCTATCGCCAAAAAAGGCTCTCCAAATTCGTTTCAATTCCTCATAGGTAGACTAAAAACGGCGATAAATGCTGAGTATGAGGAAGCTTGGGAACGGTGTTTCAATTCCTCATAGGTAGACTAAAAACACGGGGTATGTTGAAGCCGACGGAGTACTGAAAATATGTTTCAATTCCTCATAGGTAGACTAAAAACTGGCGAACGTCTCCCGTATCGTGGCGGCAGCTGGTCGTTTCAATTCCTCATAGGTAGACTAAAAACCCGTTTAACGCTTTATCCTTGATTACCACGCTACCGAGTTTCAATTCCTCATAGGTAGACTAAAAACGTAGTCTGCTATATTGCCACCGAACGCTTGGCCGCGGTTTCAATTCCTCATAGGTAGACTAAAAACGGATGTTGCCGCTAGTATCAACCCCCACTTCACCGAGTTTCAATTCCTCATAGGTAGACTAAAAACCAATTCAGATAGCCATTTCAAGCCATTTTAATATTTATTGCTGTTGTATAAGCCGCTATTTACTCACAATAGCATAAACACTACAAATGCCACTATCTAGGCATTTTCAAATAATATAATAATGTCGTCGATCCCCGGCATTTTTTGCATTATTACCGGTCGACGACATTATTATACCACAATTTTTATATATTTGTATATGCCTTTTAATAAAATTATGCCATCCAAACATCCATATCCCTTGATCGTTTGAAGCCCGTTTCCTCATCATAAAATAAATCTAGGCCTTCTAATGGCAATTTCAAGAATACCTTGGTTTCTCCGCCTTTAGGTTGCAATCCCATTGCTATTTTGCCTGGCACTGATATTATATATGAATTTACTTTATTTTTTATTTTTAGCCTAGCCTCCCGTTTCTTGGTCTCATTCTGCTCTGCCAATACAGTAGTTGCATACTCGTCCCATACAGTTCTTGCTTCATCGTCTATTTCAACGAATACATCTACATAATCAGGCTGTTCATCTATTAATGAAAAAGATGCTACGGTTGGTATGTTGTTATCATCCCTTGAAAATCTAAAGTATTCCATAGCCTGAAGTATCTCTTCAGATATCTGTTGGCTTTCAGATGCTTCAAGGTCACTAAAATATTTATTTATCATATCATAGAATTCACGCTCGGCCACTGTGCCCTGCTCAAGCATCTTAAGCGCCAGCATACAATGAATAGATCCATATATTCTTTTGGCCAAAAGCCTTCCTTCTTTATCTTCATCTTTCTTTTCCACAAGCCTGTATACATAGACTTTGCCCTCATCGTCTATGCTATTGCGCTTGCAGCGACCAGCAACCTGCACTATGGAATCTATAGGCCCTATGTCGCGCATGACAATATCCATATCAATATCCACGCCAGCTTCCACTACTTGTGTGGATACAACTACTACTGGTTCGTGATTATCGGTATATTCCTTTATTTCTTTGATGCGCTTGGCTCTATCGCGCGGTATTATATTTGTCGATAGATAGAAAAGCGGAGCATTGACTCGCTCTTTTATAAGGTTATAGAATTCTATCGATGATTTTATCGTGTTCATAACCACTAGGTATGACAAATCATCATCGTATATATCCATAAAGTGTCCGGCCATATCCTCCACCGTCATTGGCATTGTTTCAGGTATCAAAGACACGCGATTTAAACTTTTGAAATACTGTTCATGATTTTCTACTAGCTCGATGCTTTTTCCCTCATCGAATATAAGAGGTTTAGTAGCAGTCATAAGTATGATGTAGCAGTTTAGCTGCTCAGCCATTGCGTTTATCACCCTGCTTATGAGTGGCCAGTATTCGACGCCTATATTTTGCACTTCATCTAATATAATTACTGATCCGGCTATGTTATGGTATTTTTTGAGAAATTTATTCCTGTAACCTATAATGGTATAAAAAAGCTGGATAAATGTCGTAACTATTATTTCAGCTTGCCAGCTTTCTATGAGCATAAGGGCTTTATCCAGCGGCTCTTCAACACCCTCTCTAGTATATGACAGCTCGCTTAAGTGGTGATGTTTTATCAGATATAGATTTTCGTTATCACTAAAATCATCTATTTGGCCTAATACTTCCTTTATAACCCCATAGTTCTGATCTATTATGCTGGTAAAGGGTAATGAATATATTATTCTCGGGCTATAGCCCATGTTATCCTCTATACGTTTTTTCAGCTTTAATGCCGCAGATAGGCCGGTCAATGTCTTGCCCGAGCCTGTCGGAGCAGTTATGGTAAAAAGATGTTGTGTTAATGGAACTGTTCCTATTTTTGCCGTTACAGAATTGTATATGCTGTTGCGCATTTTATCCAGCGGCTTAGTAGTGACGCCAAACCTTTCCATTCTATATGCATCAACTAAATTATCGGCCAAAGATTTGCGCTCAGCTGCGCTGACCTGCGCAGCATCCATCTTATCATTATCTATTAAAGCAGAATAAAGCATGAGGCCGGTTATCAAAACTTTTATGCGCGTCTCTTCATTTTCTTTATTGAGCAATTTATAACGCTGCAAATCAACGCTTTTTAATACTTCAGGCCATTGAACCATAAAATCAGCGATTGATAGGTCAAGGCCAAGCTCCTTGTATTGCGCTTCTATAATCGCCGCATTTGGTTTTATATCTTCTAATTGCCTTTGAAATGTTTTCATTTTACCCGCCCACCGCTTGTCCTCGGCATATGAATTGCCCTTCAACAAGCTCTTCGGGATCACGTCGTCCTCAAGGCTGCCTAGATTGCCATGATGATGGAGAACAAAAAAGTAGGATATGAGGGGAAGATATGGTCCATATACTTCATTTTCTGGCTTGAGCATTTGCATAACATATGCGGCAAAAACCGCTGATATGAAGCCATGAAAGTGCAAAGATTCCTTTATCTGACCGTACAGTAGATATTTTTGGAAATACGTCGTGAACTTACCAAAATCATGCGCTATGCCCATCATATATGCAGCCTCTCCCAAGGCGGCTGTGTCCGTAACCGGAAGATTGGCAAACGAATGCTTCATCTGGCGTGCTACCTCTCCCAAATGTTCTTTAAGCTGTTTTTGCCGCGTAACATTGCCAGCCTCATCTCTTGCGACATGAGAATAAAACTCCATCCCCTCATATCCCCTCTCTTCTTACATAAACGTTATGTCTTCTTCAATGCCATTATAGCTTATACGATAGCATGGCGTCTTTAGCCTAGCGTATATAACCTGTCTGTTCTTTTCAAATATATAAGAGCCAAATGTTTTTAGTTCTCTGTCTGGCCCAAATTCAACAGGCATTCTTTCTTTTATATATTGCAACGCCTGTCCGTCTTCGGCTTCAAATTCCAATCCGCCTTTGGCTACGTCGTCTATATTACAGGCAGTGGCTAGTATCACGTCGGATAATGGCGCTACCTCTTCTATGTCCTCTCCACTTATATATGCCACCGGGTCTGCAGCCGCTATAAACTCGCTTATGCCCATATAAATCGGATAATTGGTGCGGCCATTCCAAACAAGTTTTTTTAGCTCATCCATTATATTCTTATCCTCATGGCAGAAATACATGCGATACACAAGCGACGTATGTTCTTTAATAGGCATTATTATGTCCAAAGGTACCTGCGTAGGTCCAAAGCTGCCATTTAGCTCTCTTAAGCCTTTTGTACGGACATAATTTACTGTCTGGGTTATATGCCTTATAGCGGTCCTAGCCGATACGCCTATTCCGCACCTCGAGCGCTCAAAAATATCATAATATGAATCGCGCTCATAACCTAATATAGCTGCTATCATGCCGGCTGCTGCTGTGCGCGGCGGAAATGCATAGCTAAGCGACGACGAGTTTGTATAGTATTTTCTAAAATGAGCCATAGGCCCCTTGATGTCAAATATCAGCAAGCCATTTTCCAACATTGCGGCACCGCCTCCTTTCTAACGCATTATGCTGCGGGTGCAGTGCTACAGCCTTATCAGCTTGTTGTTTATTTCTCCCTCAAAAAGGCCATCAAACTTGCCATTTCTGCTGTCGGCAATAGTAAGCTCGTCGTCCTGCCACCAATACACATGGGCTATGCGTCCTTCATTGGATATCAATTTTCCGGCAAGTAGCGATGCTTTAAGCCTAGCTTCAGTAGTATCCCTTAACCCTTCCGCACTTTCTAGGGAAACCATATCTCTAAAATCGCCCAAGAAGGTTTGGTCATCTTCATACTCTACCCTTACATAGAGGCGCGGATACTGTCCTATTTTGCTGCGCGTCGCCTGAAGCGGTATAGCCTTCAATATGGCTTGATCCAAAAGCTCAATGTCAGTATCTTTAAGCTTAGTATATTGAGAACGCTTTGCGCTTATTATACCGTGAAATGCGAGCAGCGAATAATAGACGCGGTAATCCTTGCCCATTGCACCCTGCTGATTTTCGGTTCGCGAGCTAAAATGCGACGTTATACCGTTGGAATCAACTAGATTGACTTTATTAAGCGAATAACCCCATGTAAACTGCACCGGACCTGTCAGCGCTATTGACGAACCCCCGCGTCCACTTTCATCAGCCTTTATAGGCATAGTGGCACCAAACAAACGCACGTCTATTAGTTTATCCAATATTACAGGCAGGTCATCTTTGGTAACCTTACCTTTACCAACGACATCTTTTAATCGCGTATCAGCATCTACTACCTTGTCTTCTTGCTTGGATACAAATATACCGTAGCCCATATCCTCAAGATAATCCCTTATGTAGCGTTTGAGCCTGACATCGCTGACGAGGTTGCGCTGGCGTTCATAATCCATACGCGGGCGGTTTTCATCGTCCGGATCACCGTTTGGGTTGCACATTTTTGCATCATATATGAATAGAAGTTCGCTGTTATTCATTTACAATCTCCTCCTTGTTTTCATTGCGTCCTTTAGCTTTAATAGCCGATAATGTGTTATATGCATAGCCTGAAAGTATATAGAATACATTCTCCTGGTCAGAAAGCGGCCAATTGGCGATGTATTTTTCCATGAGCATCCGGTGCTGCGCGAATATACTCTCGTTATAGGGCAGGCGCTTATATTGTTTAAGTTTTTCAAATATTTCGTCGCTCAAACGCAATATCCTAAGCTTGGTCATGCCTTGGTAATTCAGCTTATCCAGCACCGGCTTGTTGTCCATGCCGCCTGAGCGCTGAGCATCAGCCACTTGGCCTACAAGGTAGCCTAAAAGGAATAAAGCGGCCTTTGGCTCATCATAGCCCATCTCTTCTATATATCTTTTCATGTCGTCTCTTAGGAACAATTTCTCGCCATCCATAGGGACACCCCTTTCCAATATGTTTAATTGCCTTAAGTACTCCATAAGCAGGTTAGCCTGCGCCATTGCATATACCATTGCCATATCGTTATTGTTATTGACGGGCGTTCGCACGTTCGTATTGATAAAGCTTTCTAACCTGTATATACGCGCCAACTCAGCAAAAGAATTTATCAGAAACTCGTACGGCACCCTCTTGCCGCTGAATATGTCATCGTAAAGGTCGAGCAGTTTCCTGTATTCCACGGAGTTCCTGCCAACATTGATAGGTATGAGGTAGTATATCTTGGCCAAATCGATCTTCCACATATTTGACTGTCCAAATAAATCATCACCCAATTCTCCTGTACCCTCGCTAGCGTGATTAAGCTGTGTAAAACGCGAAGGCGGCACGTCTTTTATCAGCTTCAGTACTTTAAGTTCGGCCTGATTGCGCTGATAGAACATGAGGTTGAGTATATAGTTGTTTTTTTCATCCTCATATTCCAGATAATCGTCTTTTAAGTGCCCCTCAAATTCTTCAATAAGCGATGCGTTCTTAGCGCTGTTAAACGAATCATTGATAAACCTCGTCCACATAAGCAGCTGGCCTGCGCTAAAGGATACATCGAACAGAAATCCGGGTATGAGGTAAAGGTTCAGGCCGCCGAGCATGGTGTTGAAATGGTTTTTGATATAGGCCTCCCCTTCTAGCAGCGCCATATAGCAGTCCTTGCACAGCACAAAGTTATTATCGAATCGGCCGCTCACGCCAGAAGAAAACCCAATTTTATCTGTATTGTAATATTTAAACGTGAGCTTAGTCGTATTATCGGTAACTTTCTTTTTGTCGCCGCAGGCAGAGCAGGTGCCATCTTTTGCGCTTTCGTATATAACCTCTATTTTTTCTCTCTCCACAGCCGCGCGGTATGAACTATAGTCCACTACGAGCTTGCCGTTTATCTCTAAAGACCATAGAGCTATTTCATCGCGCTTTATGCTGCCGCTGTAGCGTTTTTTTATATAGTCTAAAACAGCACTGGCCACACGGTCGGCCACTTTCTTTATATCGTTGCCCTTGTCTATAGCGTCTTTATATATATCGGCCGTTGTGGTACCCACAGCGTCTGCCATGCCCATTTTCTGCAAATCCCAGGCATATCTGTAGCGATTTTTCATGCCGCTTTGCGGTCCCATATCATAATACATGGTATCAAGAAAATCCTGCAAATCTGCTCTGAGCGGATCACTATCTGGCAGTTTCTTTATTAGGTTAGGCACGGTTTGGCCCACTAAAAAGCTGAGGTTGTTGGTCGTCGCATACCACTGCGGGCTAGCTGAGCCATCGGCATTGCCCACCCATACGTAACGCTGAGCTGTGGAATCGTCGATTTTAACCGGTTGAAAATCCACATTTCCGTCTTGTGTATCCACTTTTACGATTATAAGATACTGCTCTTTTCCCGCTCTCGTCTTAGGTAGTGGCAGCGCCAATGCTTCTAGAAAGTCCTGCCCGCTCGACATGGCTATTTCTCCTAGCTTTCTTATAGCTTCTAGCATTATTTCACCTCCTTTCAATTATAAGATATCAAAGCAGCCAAACCCCATGGAGGTCTTGCTGCCTATTCCCGAATCATAAGCCACTTTCAGCAGTTCCGGATTGCCCTCCAGCCAATATATACCCATCCAGCCTTTTATAACTGTGTTTTTATACTCCATAACCTTCATGTACCTGTTATCTATGTGGCCAATCGGTTTTATAGAAACCTCCGGTTCGGGCAAGCGGCGGTTGTATATTAGCTGATATTTCCTATGCAAACCTTCTTCAATTATTTTGGAAAAATTCGCTTCCATAGGAGAATAATAATAAGTTATGGTCTTTTCCATGTTTTTGCCCGTACTATATACTACAACCGGCGAGAGCATCTTGACCTTCAGCCGGTCGGATATGGAAGGCCGCGGCATAACCTTTATCGCGCTGAGGTACATAGGCTGGCCTAACAGGCTCAAGTGATTGCTCTTCATAAATGCTTCCGACAAATCCTCTATAAGCACATCCATTGCCGATGATAGCGTCATTTTAAGAGGAGGCTGAAATTCAATGGTTCCTTTATCCCTGTTCATGTTGAATCTGCCTTCTAACCTTGAAAATGTAAACATCTTATAGCGCCTGTTGTTTATATCGAAACCTTCCTCATGCAGAAAATGCCTGAGAGCCGCGTCCGATATATGGTCATATATCAGCCCCTGCAATATATGATTGTATTGTATAGGCAACTTGACCGGCCCTTTACTGTCAAACTCATAACATACCCTCATTTTGGGCACCCCCGAATGTGTAGATTTAATAATTTAATGATAGCACATAACTTTGTTATAATGGTAGCATTATTAAAAAATTTTTTGTTCATAAATATGTTTTCTTTTTTTAATGTAATGCAGTAAAATAGAGACGATAAAGACTAATTTGGAAAGGTAGGTATTACATACAATGAGCGATGTGTTTGAGCGCGTTACTCCTGAATCCGTAGGCATACCTTCATGCGCAATTATCGACATGCTGGAAAACTTAAGAAGATGCGGTGTTGAGGTGCACAGCTTTATGCTGCTGCGCTATGGCAAGCTGTGCGCTGAGGGATGGTACAGACCATATGCTCCGGATATTCCCCATATAATGTTTTCTTTCAGCAAGAGCTTAACATCGACAGCTATCGGCTTTGCTGAACAAGAGGGCATCCTTTCGCTAGATGAAAGACTTGTGGACATATTCCCTGACAAGATTCCTGAAAATCCAAGCGAGAATCTGAAAAAATGTAACATCTCCCATTTATTGATGATGGCTTGCGGGCATGAGAAGGAGATTGACTCCTTGTGCAACTACGATGATTGGATTACCGCGTTTTTGCATCAGCCCTTCGTCTACGAGCCGGGCACCCACTTTCTATACAACACAGCCGGTACTAATATGCTCAGCGCCATATTGCAGAAAAAAACCGGTCAGACTCTGACGCAATTTTTAGAGCCGCGCTTATTCAAACCCTTAGGGATAACCGGCGCAAAATGCTTTGCTTTGGATAACGGCGTTGAAGCAGGCGGATTTGGATTTAAGTTAAAAACAGAAGATATGGCCAAATTTATTGAGTTCGTGCGCTGCAAAGGCAATTGGAAAGGCAAACAGCTGCTGCGCGCGGATTGGTTTGAGCGCGCCACAGCCAAGCAGGTCTCGAATGACACAAATGACCAGCCTGATTGGAAAGCGGGTTACGGCTATCAGTTTTGGCGCTGCCAGCCAAAAGGCGTATTCCGCGCTGACGGGGCTTTTGGACAATACGGCATTGTAATGGCTGAGCAAGAAGCGGTTTTGGTGATGACTTCATGCGAGATGAATATGCAGGCCGCCTTAAATGTATTTTGGGACACTCTGCTGCCGCAAATGCACGATAAGCCCTTGCCTGAAGATCCCGCCAATTTGTCAAAATTGCGCTTTATATTGGAAAATTTGTCGCTTTCGGAAATGCTATCCGAAGACGTCGTGGTTACGCAGCAAAAGCTCTCAGAACTAGAATTCCTGCCTAAAGAAACGCTTCCATGCTTTACCACGCTAATCGGCGGGGCAGGCCGCTTTGTTACGGATAAAGGGAATCTGGCATCTTTGTCTTTCTCATTTGACACAGAAAACGGCGCAGTCTTAAATGTGCGCGAAACCGAACGCGAGTATAAATTACCACTGGGCACGCGCGGCCGTTTCGTGACTACAACAATAGGCGATGAGCCTTTTGCCGCAAACGCCCGCTGGAGAGCGCAGGATAAATTAGAAGCGGAAATCCGTAATCTGCAGACGTGTACCGGTACGCGCTTCCTGTTTTGCTTTACAGAAAACGGGATGACGATTACGGCTGACAGGACTTTGCCCTCCTCTGATGCCCTTGCAGATCCTGTATTGCCCGATATGTTTTTTAATGCGAAATCAGGAAACTAAGTTGAGGCAAATATGAGTGCACCGGTAAAAGCAGGCGAAAGATATAAAATTCTCATTGAAGACATAGGCACAGGCGGCGAGGGCATAGGCCACATAGATGGATTTGCCGTATTTGTGCCTAAAGCCATTATAGGCGATATTACGGTGATAGAAATAGATAAGGTAAACAAAAAATATGCGGTCGGCCACATGCTGTCCATAGTTCAGCCTTCTCCTCATCGTATAAAGCCTCCCTGCCCTGTATCCGGCCAATGCGGCGGCTGCCAAATACAAGCAATGGCCTATGCTGCGCAACTTGTCTATAAGAAAAAACGAGTTGAGGCATCGCTGCTCCACATAGGCAAATTAAATGATGTTCCCGTATTGGATACATTGGGCATGGATGAACCCTGGCACTACCGCAACAAAGCTCAATTACCAATAGGCATAGCTGATAATCGGCCTATTATAGGCTTTTATGCGGCCGGCACGCATGAGATAATAGACACAGATAGCTGTCTCATACAGCATCCAATCGTAGATAGCGTGATAAAAGCAACGAAGTATTATGTTGCTAAATATAAAATACCGGTATATGACGAAAAAAACGGCATGGGCCTTATACGCAACGTTATGGTGCGCACCGGCTTCAGCAGCGGACAGGTCATGGTCGTACCCGTCATAAACGGAGATGCCCTGCCATACGCTGACCAATACATAAATACGCTGCAGCAAAACGTAAACGGCCTGTCCACGGTAGTACTAAGCATAAACAAACAGCGCACAAATGTCATATTAGGCAGTGAGTGCAAAACATTGTTTGGAAGCGGTCATATTATAGACACATTGTGCGGTCTTGAGTTCAAAATATCGCCGCTTTCATTTTTTCAGGTAAACCCCCGACAAGCCGAGGTTTTATACAACAAAGCTATAGAATACGCCGGTTTAAGCGGCAGCCAAACCGTGCTCGATGCATATTGCGGCGTGGGCACAATATCGCTTATAGCTTCTAAAGCTGCGGCCAAAGTTTACGGCATCGAAGAAATACCCGCAGCAATAAACGATGCTAAAGAAAACGCTTTATTAAACGGCATAGATAACACCGAATTCATATGCGCAAAAGCTGAAGACGCTATAGAGCGCTTTACCGATGCCAAGGCGCGCATAGACGTTGCAATAGTTGATCCTCCGCGCAAAGGCTGCGATAAAAGATTTTTAGAAGCATTAACTAATTTATCACCCGAAAGGATAGTATATGTTTCCTGCGATCCGGCTACTTTGGCCCGCGATTTGAGCTTTTTAGCCCAAAATGGCTATAAGGTGCAGGTAGCCCAGCCTGTGGATATGTTCCCGCATACAGTGCATGTCGAGACGGTAGTCTTGATGTCGAGGAAAGATACAGAATAAGCTTGGAAACCCGCTATTTCGGAGCGCTTTGGGCGTTGGGCGAAAATTGTTCAACGGGTTCAAAACGCTCTGCGGAAACATATCAGGGAAAACCGGAAATCTGACATTCAATCCGGAGTCCCGTACCCGAAAACATTCAGGCTGTGAATTAGATGTCAGCCGAGGGTTTAGGCAGTGAGTTAGATGGGTTTAGGCTGTGGATTGGTTGTTAGGTTACTTCCCTGATGGCTTTTATGAACAGTGATACGTTGCCCGACGGATTATCAGCGGCAACTATTCCAAATGGAAGCCTGTGATCCTCCAGCATTGGTACATTTATAAGCGATGGATGAACACCTTCCCAGCATTCAAGTGAAAGAAGAATTGATTCGCTCTTTGCGCACTGATTGAAGGTCTCGTAATCATAGTGCGGCTCAATGTCCTGAATCGTGATGTCTGCGTAATTTTTCTCTATTTCTGCTCTGATGCGGTCATTGATGGCACTGTTTCCCTTTTTCATTATCATCAGGGTTTCGTCGCTGAGATCTTTAAAACTTAAGATTTTCCTGCCTGACAGCAGATGCTTCCTTTTCATGGAGAAACAGAACCGGTATTCACCGACTGGGATAAAATTCAGTCCGTTCATATCGGCAGAAGCGTTGTACGGTCCTATCAGAATATCATAGTCCTTGCCGAGGAGATCAAGCCTTTCTTTGTCGTTTGCGATAGGAACTATGCTGAGCTCAAAACCGGGATAGTGGTCGCTGATCCTGTCCCAGAGCTCCATGGAAGCCGTGCTGGGATAAAGACTTGATGTTCCGACGCGAATCGTCTTTACTTCCGTATCCTGCACTTTTTGTATGTCCTGAATGATCTTCGTCGACAGCTTGATTATCTCCGGAGCGCGGCTCTGAAGGCACAATCCGGCATTTGTAAGGGCCAGTCCCTGGTTGGAGCGGCTAAATAGCTTTACTCCGAGCTGAGACTCAAGGCTGTCTATCTGTTTTTTTACAGCGGTATGGGTTATATAAAGATGTTCGCTTGCCTTTGTGAAGCTGCCACTCTTTGCGACAACGAGAAAGGTATCGAGGAGTTTGTTGTACACGGTCAAGCCATCTCCTTGCATAAACTTTTAGTATCTACTATTATAACAAGTTGAAACTTCTATTTCAAGCAAGCCGAATATAAAATCCTGAATTTGACACTTTGAGGGTAGGCTGATTGCTCTAAACGTGAATAAATAGCGATTTTGAGGTGTTCGGGTCTTAACAAAAAAGTGAGTAATATTTTATACTTTCTGCAAACATTGATAAAATCGCATTTTTAATAGTTTATACTGTTTCGGTGGTGTTGTAAAGTATAAATTTTTATATGTCAAAAAATGAGGTATATATTGCGAAATATTACTCACTTTTTAAGTATAAAATTTGACACGGGAAATAGCTTGATGTTGGGATTTATAGGGATTTTATTTTTGTACAACTGTCAAACTCCCGGGTCAAGCCATCTCCTTGCATAAACTTTTAGTATCTACTATTATAACAAGTTGAAACTTCTATTTCAAGCAAGCCGAATATAAAATAGAATCATAAAACCAAAATCAGGAGGATGCGTTTATGGAATACAAGACTCTAAATAACGGGATTCATATGCCGATGCTCGGATTTGGCACGTTCTTAAATAACGGCGATGACTGCAGGCGTTCTGTCCGTGAAGCGATAGAGACAGGGTATCGTCTTATCGACACGGCTGAGGCTTATGGAAATGAGGAACAGGTCGGCCAGCGATCAAAATTTGTATTTTGAGATATTATAACTATACCTGACAAGAAGGATATGTAAAAATGGTGGAAATTAGAAACTTAAGTATAGAAGATATTAATGATTGCGCATTATTATATCAAAAAGTATTTGCAGAGGCACCATGGCTTGAATCATTTGATTATGATACAATCAAACAATATTTTCTACATTGTTGTAACGACAAACTATACGGTGGATATGTAGCTAATAATGACGATTTATTATATGGATTTATAACCTATTTTATTAAACCGAGTGCGGCTGGAAATGTTCTATACGTTGATGAACTTTGTGTTGATAAAGACATAAGAAAAAATGGAATTGGAACAAAATTAATTAAAAAGATAGAAAATTTAGTAAAAGAAAGAGATTTGATATCAATACTAATTCACACGGATAAAAGCTCTGATGCATATAAATTATATAAAAACCAAGGATTTGAATGTGATGACAGTGTTGTAGCACTATACAAAAATTACTAAATATGATATCCTTAGTCTAAGAGACTTAGTTGAATAGATTAATGGTAAATATTATGAAAGGAGGAACAACAGGAATGTCAAAAATTAATGCAAAGGCAGAAGTTGAGAACCAGAATGATGACAAAAAATTTGTAATCAAAAAAATTGCAAAATCAACTGTAAGACTCAAGTTTGACAGTAAAACAGAAGAAAAATAGGCCGCAAGCCCCTGTATATCAAGGGTTTACGGCCATCACCATTGGATATAAAGATGTAGTGTTTATACTTATTTTTTAGCTTTTCCCAAAATATTTTTTATTTCAGAACGACTTAATCGTTTCTTTGTAAAATCAACCCCTATTGCCTCGCCAATGGCATCAGTAACATCGGTTCTATAATCGAAAAGATAAAGGTTTTTGGTTTCAGGTGAACAGGCTATATTCTTCATTGCATTTATGATAGCTTCCGTAGAATATGTTCCTCCCATGCGCTTTTGTATGAGCCTGAGAATAACAAGAGATATGTAGCATGTCAGAAAATGTGCGCGTATCCTATCTTCACGGGAAACAAACACCGGACGTGTTTCAAGCTCACTTTTTGTAATGCGGAAACTGTCTTCAATACGCCATAGCCCACGGTACATATCGATAATTTTATCATCTGAAAACGCACCTGAGCCATCCTCATCAAAAATATTCGTTACAATGCAGTAATAGCCGTCGTATTTCTCGTCTTCCATAAACCTCTCTATATCTATACATGGCGTACCTTTTTTAGCCTTTTTGATTTCTCCTGTCTTTTTATCAATCTCAACATTCTTGACATACCTAAGAGCGCCATATGAAGTGGCTTTTGTATAGGCAGAAGGCATTGATGCTATGCACTGAGCCTTTTTAAGCACAGCTTCCCGTTTCGCTTTAGAGCGCTCAGCATACTTCTTGCTGTAGAAAACGATTTGCCGTTGATCTACCAGCACCTTCTTCTTGTATGTTTCCCCACCCTCCTTTAACATGTCCACTTCTATCTCTCTTCTGACTATACGAGATTTACGTTTGTATTCATCACCAAACTGCTTGTAACCATCATCACAAAGCACATAAGCCTTAAACTCTTCACTGCCTCCGCGAATCGTTTGGCTGAACACATAAGAGCACTTGCCGCTTTCTAGGTAGTATATATTGTTTCCAGTATTCTGGGCAGCATCCGCTACAGCTATGACCCTGCCGGTTTCATATGTCCTAACTAGCTCACCTATCATGGGCCGCAAGTGCAGCTTTTCCGACTCATTGCCAGGAAATATCTCGTAGGATATAGGTATGCCGTCAGCATCCATGGCAAGGCCTAACTGAACAATAGGGTCAGGCCTATGCTCCTTAGAAGGGCCCTTAGCCCTTAACTCATCTTCCGCGTCAATTTCAAAATAATAATTGGTTGTATCATAATATACCAAATCTGTATTACGACCAAACCTTTCAGTAATCCGTTTATGTATATGAAGCTGTATAGCAGAATCTATCTCAGCAAAAAATGTAAGTGATCTATATATGTCTAAAAGAGAGAAGGCATCTTCTTTCTCGAAGTCGAAATAAGTACCTCGTTGCTCAAAGGTATGTTTTTTAGAGGCAGGCTCGAGGATGCGTGATACAATGAGCAGCTTCATAATAGAGCTTGTGTTATAATCGAAACTTCTGCCTCTCTGTCTATTGATAAGAAAGCGGTCCAGCCCAAGCTCATAGTATGTCTTCAATATGGCGATATAGCCGAAGTTCTTGCGGCCTGCTGTATTTGGGGGAAGTGTAGCATTCTTGCGTTCTCGCACGATATACTCGGCATCCTCTAATTTCCTTAGCCTGTTTTTCTCCTCCACATAAGCTGAAAAGTGCGCGATTGGATCATCATAGATTTTTTGAAGCTCATCCAGATAACCGAACGATTCAATAGTTGAAGTTTTTGAGTACTTCTTACCCTTTTGCCGATAACTCTCGACCATGCTCAAGTATGTACGGCCGGTTTTCTTATTAGTGGATGACTTCAAAAACATAACAAATCCTCACATTCATTAATCATTATGTATATAATATCATATAACGCTATGGAACGCCACATATAATTATCGTATTTTTGAAATAAAAAAATCCCTACAAACTTCTAATTTACGAGGGTTTCAAGAGTCGCTATCCTGTTTTGAACTGTCAAAGAAGCGAGGAATGTCAAAAATTAATGCAAAGGCAGAAGTTGAGAACCAGAATGATGACAAAAAATTTGTAATCAAAAAAATTGCAAAATCAACTGTAAGAAGCGTGCATCACAGAAGTTGATAGATGATTGGCGACTCTAATTACTTCGCCAGTAGGAAGGGACTATTTTTTTACAGCCCCTTCCCTTTTTAAGAATGCTTTTAAAATTTAAATATTTGTAATCTATAAAATACATTTAGAATCATACGGAGACAAAATGGAAAAAATATTTTTAAGCCCACTCGTAAATATTATTTGCACAGAAAAAGAAATATATATATATCTGATGATGATATTTATAAAATAGATTATTCAAAAAATATATATAACGCATTAATTAGACTTAAATCAGGATGTGGACTGAGTGATATCTCAATGATTTTAGGCGAAGAACGGGCGCTGGATTTTATTTCAACATTGAAGGAAATGAAATTAATAAAAACATCGAATAAGAATTTTTACAAGAATACGATGGTTGAGAAACAAGTTGAATACTTATATTCATTGATTGATGATGGAAACATTGCACAAGACAAGATTGAGAATGCTACTGTTGCTATTGTTGGAGTCGGAGGAATTGGATCAGTAGCATTGCAGCATCTGGTTGCAGCAGGAATCGGATCATTTATTCTTGTGGATGGAGACGATGTTAACATAGATAATTTCAATAGGCAATTAATATATTCTTTTAAGCAGATAGGAAAATCAAAGGTTGATGCAGCGAAAGAATATATTGTTGGACATAATAAGGATGCTAAAGTCATTACAATAAAACAATTTATTCAAGACGAAACAGATTTAATAAAGTTAGATGATTATCACATTGATTTTATGATTTGTGGGGCTGATAAGCCTTATAAAAAAATTCAAAAAATCATATCTTCATTTTGCAAAGTTAGGAATATTCCATCCACTTATGGAATGGTCGGAATTAATTTTGGAAACTGGGGGCCAATAATTTGTCCCACCATAGACAGAGATTACTCTGAGTTTCAAGCAAAATTTAATGAAGAGATGAATGAGGACGAAAGAATTGTATATAACGTAAATGATAACGAACCATTATCTGCATCATTTGGATTGACAAATACAATAGTCGCGGCGTATATGACATTTGATGTTATTAAATACATTATAGGTGCAGAAGTTAGAACGGGAGTTATGTATTCAATTGATTTTAACAAATTAGAAATATGCCAGGAGAACATTAATGTTTAGACGATTAAAATCAATTTACAATATTAGAAATGGCAAATCAAAATTCAATGTATTTTTGATATATGTATTTTTTGCATATATGATATTAGACCAAAAGATATTTACGTTGATATTAAACTCTAATAAGAATATCAGTATATCCGTAATATCAACACTAGAAATTTTACTGCAGGTAATAACAATTGTACTTGAAATTCCGACAGGAATACTTGGAGATAATTATTCTAAGAAAAATATTCTAATAATTTCTAGAGTAACTATGATTATATATAGTGCTATCATGTTGTTAAGCACCAATAGAATTATTTTGGCTGTTGCATTCGCTTCATTAGGAATCGGAGAAGCACTTGTATCTGGAATGGAAGAAAGCTTTATATCAGATATCACAAATAGTGATGATGAACTACTCAATAAGTACATGTTCTTTTCTACGACAAATCAAATTGCAACTGTAATTGCTGTGTTTGTCGGCGGAATATTAATAAACTATAATTGGAAAGCTATTTATATAGTTATGATAGCAACTCAGATTTTATCAATCTACGTATTAAATAAAATTGAATACGAACCAGTAAAAAAAACACATAAGCATAAACTTAAGGAATATGTGAAACAATTACTGAAGATAAGAACCGAAAATCTTCAATGGTTAAAAATAGGTTTTTGGGGATCAATATTCGCAGCAATATACAGTGTATATACAATATACTTACCATTATTTCTTAGTTTTAAAGGAATCAGTTCATTCTATATAAGTATAATTTCGTGTATTCAGATCTCATTAGGGTTTTTCTTAATGACGGCATTGGGTAAATTTGCTGAACAAAAATTTACGAAAAGAATTTGCTTAATTGCAATAATATTATTTTTATTTGGCTTGCCTTTTTTGCTTTCAGATAATATTATTTTGCTTTCGATTGGTTCAATAGTTTCAAGTTCTTTTGGCATAACATTTTTTCCGGCCATAACTACTTTAATTAACGAAGGACTGAGAGATGAGATTAGAGCAACTGGCAATTCACTAGTTAATTTACTACAAACCATATTTATGTGCGTTGCATTTACTATAATTGGAATTTTAATATAAGAGGTGCTATATGAAAACTTTGAAACTCTGTATTGATGAACCAGTAACATTACGGAATCCATATGAAATTTTGACATACACGGATGAGATTTTCATTTCCAGCTTATTTGACAGTATAGTTTGTTATGATGACAGGGGTATGATTGTACCTTCATTATGTTCAAATTATACTGTGTCAGAGGATAGAAAAAAATATTGTTTTACTTTCGAGAACAAAAAATGGAGTAACGGTGATTTAGTAACAGCAAAAGATTTTGATAGAATGTTTCATCATATAATTTGCAATCATCAAAAATATTCATGCGCTGAACTGCTAACTTACATAAAGGATGTCGAGAATTATTATGCCGGATTGGCTGATATTAATAGCATTGGTGTTAAAGCGACAAGCGAAAAACTATTGGAAATCGAGCTTGAATTAATTTGTGACGATTTTTTGAACATACTATGTCAGCCGATGTTTACACCAATACATAGGACTTTATATAATGCCCCCACTTGTCAAGACAATTTTTTAGCTTTTCTAAGTTAGGTT
>ENA-UPSB01000953-UPSB01000953.1-bioreactor-metagenome-genome-assembly--contig:-NODE-953-length-39979-cov-5.744890_pt1 | contig 39979 bp, 39 predicted proteins | sample MGYA00238182_ERZ773286 | MGnify/ENA primary metagenome ERZ773286 (study PRJEB29026, sample SAMN07631240) | bioreactor metagenome | isolation source: Switchgrass digestor | place: USA: Dartmouth...
CTCCTCACTCAGGCGCCGGAAATGGGCGATCACCCGCGATTCGGCGCCGGCCACCTGCACCGCCTGCACCGCGCCGAAGAGCTCGGCCAGCAGGCCGGTCACCCGGGCCGTGGTCTCCCGGCTGCGCCGGCGGTTCTGCAGGATGCGGTTCCCCACCGCCCGCGTCACCACCAGCACGGCGGCCAGCGGCAGGAAGACCAGGAGCGTCATGCGGGCGTCGATGGCCAGCAGCATGCGCAGCGCCACGAGGGCAAAGGTGGTCTGGCCGACCACGTCCAGCAGAAAGTCGGCCGTCTCCTCCGCCTGCACCACGTCGTCCCGGAGCCGGTTGAGCGCCTCGCCGGGCGCCTCAGGCAGCGCGGCTGCACCGGGAAGCTCAAGGATCCGCTCCAGCACGTTGCGCCGGAGCAGGGCCGCCACGTACTCCCGCCCCGTCGCCGCGGTGAGAAAACCGGCGGTCAGCACGGCGAACCGGCCCACGGCCACGGCCACCAGCAGGGCGATGATCGTGGCCGGGTCGAGCCCCGCCGGCGCCGCGCCGGTGAGCCGGTCGAAGAAGGCCTGGGTGAGCAGGCCGGGCAGCACCGGCAGCAGGTACATGGTGGTGAAAAGGACCAGGCTGATCAGGTAGAGCCAGGGCTTGTACGTGACCAGGTGCCAGACGAACCGCCAGGTAGACATCACACCAGCACCTCTTCCGCAGCCGTGCGCAGCAAGTGGGCGAACCGGGAGCCGGGATCGGCGGCAAGGCGGGCCCGCTCGCCCCACTCTGCCACCCTTCCGTCCTCGAGGATCAGGATCTGGTCGGCCCGGTGGACCGTGGCCAGCCGGTGGGCGATGATGATGCCGGTGCGGCCGGCCAGCAGCCGGTCGATGGCCCGCTCCACGAGGGCCTCCGTGGCCGGGTCGAGCCGGGAGGAGGCCTCGTCGAGGATCACGAGTCCGGGGTCTGCCAGAAAGACCCGGGCCAGCGCCAGAAGCTGCGCCTCGCCGGCGGAGAGTCCGCCCGCCTCCAGGGGGGTGTCCAGCCCCTGCGGCAGCGACTCCACCCAGGCGCCCAGCCCGAGCTCATCCAGCACCGCCAGGAGCCGCCGGTCGCTGATGGACCGGTCGAAGAAGGTCAGGTTGTCGCGCACGGTCCCGGCGAAGAGCTGCACGTCCTGCGTGACCAATCCGACCCGGGTCCGCACCTCCGCCACCTTCGCCTCCCGCAGGTCGACGCCGCCCAGACGCACTGCACCCGCGTCGGGGTCGTAGAAGCGCAGGAGCAGGCGGGCGATGGTCGACTTGCCGCTGCCGGTGCGCCCCAGCAGCCCGAGCACTTCACCCGGGCGCAGGTACAGCCTGACGTCGCGCAGGACCGGCGCCCCCGGCTCGTAGCCGAAGGAAACGCCGTCCAGTTCCACCGAAAGCGGCCCCGGCGGCAGCGGTCGCCCCGGACCGTCGGGCACGCGCGTCTGCACGGCGAACAGTTCCTCCACCCGCTCCACCGCCGCCCCCGCCTTCTGCAGTTCCTGCAGGTGCGTCCGGATCTGCTCGATGGGCCGCCGGAGCTGTTCGGTGTAGTGGAAAAGCAGGTAGACCGTGCCGGCCGTGATCGCCCCGCGGGCGTGGAGCCAGGCGCCCACCCCGAGGGAGAGTGCGGCGCCCACCGCAAACGTGACGATGGAGGAACCCCACATCAGGGCAACCGTCATGCTGGCCTTCAGGTTATGCCCGTAATATTCCTGGACCATGCGCAGATAGCGGCTCAGCATGTGGCGCCGGGCGCCGCTGGCCTGGATCGCCTCCGTCCCGGCCAGCACCTCGCTCAGGAAGCCGTAGTACTCGGCCGAGGCCTGACGCTGGCGGGTCCAGTAGGGCGCGGAGAGGTTCCGGACCCAGCCCAGCACCCAGAGGGTGAAGAGCGCGAAGGCCGTCAGCGCCACGCCGGCCCGCCAGTCCTCGCGGAAGAGCAACACGAGGATGCCCGCCATCAGCACCAGGTTGGCCAGCACGCCGATGAACAGCTGGGAGAAGAACTGCGACAGAGCGGTTACGTCGCCATCGATGCGCTCCACCATCTCGCCCGGCGTGCGGCTCTTGTGGAAGCCCAGGTCAAGCCGGAGACAGTGGTCGGTCAGGTCGGCCCGCAGCGCGTTGGTGGCGCGCCAGGAGACCGACTCGCTCACGTACCGGGCAGCCACGTTCACCACCTGGGCGGCGAACGCCAACCCGATGAAGAGGATGGCCAGCGCCTGCAGGGACAGCCCCCCCGACGCCTCGCCAGCGGCGACGTCGAGGAAGCGCCGCAACACCTGCGGGTTGATGAGCTGGAGTGCGATGCTGAGCGCGAGCAGGAGCGCGAGGAACGTGACCTGCGCCCACTCCGGCTTGAGGTACCGCGTGAGCAGCCGCACGTAACGGCGCAGCGGCAGGCCCATGAGGTCTCTCCCTCCGACAGTCAGATGGAGAAAGAGATACGACGCAACTTGTCCAGTTCCCTGTTTATTGCGGCTATTTTCAGTTTGCGACATCGGCCCGAATTTGCGGGCCTGTCGCGTCTTGCGGGGGCGTCGCCTCGTTCGAGTAGACGACTCGAAGCCTCGTGGGGTAGAATGAAGCCTAACCAAATCGCGAGGAGGCGATTGCCCAGATGAGCAAGCTGCGTGTGGCGGTGGTGGGCTACGGCAACGTGGGGCGCTATGCACTGGAGGCTGTGCAGGCCGCTCCCGACATGGAGCTGGCCGGGGTGGTCCGCCGCCGTGTGCTGGCCGCCTCCCCGCCGGAGCTCGCCGGCGTGAAGGTCGTCACGGACATCGGCGAGCTGGAGGGCGTGCAGGGCGCCCTGCTCTGCGTGCCCACCCGATCTGTTCCCGAGTACGCGGAGGACATCCTGAAGCGCGGCATCCACACCGTGGACAGCTACGACATCCACGGCGAGCTGGCCGACCTCCGGAAGCGGCTGGACCCCGTGGCGAAGGAACACGGGGCGGTCGCGGTGATCTCGGCCGGCTGGGACCCCGGCACCGACTCGATGGTCCGGGGCATGCTGGAGTTCATGGCGCCGCGGGGCATTACCTACACCAACTTCGGCCCCGGCATGTCGATGGGCCACTCGGTGGCGGTGAAGGCGGTTCCGGGAGTGAAGGATGCGCTGTCGCTCACCATCCCCGCCGGCATGGGCACCCACAAGCGGGCTGTGTACGTGGAGCTGGAGCCGGGGGCCGACTTCGCCGCCGTGGAGCGGGCGATCAAGACCGATCCCTACTTCGCGAAGGACGAGACCCGGGTGACCCAGGTCGAGGACGTGAGCCAGCTCATCGACATGGGGCACGGCGTGGTGATGGAGCGCAAGGGCGTCTCCGGCGCCACCCACAACCAGCTGTTCCGGTTCGAGATGCGCATCAACAATCCGGCGCTCACGGCGCAGGTGATGGTGGCGTCCCTGCGGGCCGCCGCCCGCCAGCGGCCCGGGTGCTACACGATGTTGGAGATTCCGGTAATCGACTTCCTGCCCGGTGACCGGGACGAGTGGATCCGGAAGCTGGTGTAGCGCGGACGGACAGCTGGCACAAACCGGGGAGGCCGGGTGACCGTGTCACTCGGCCCCCCTTTTCTGCACCCCGGGCCACAGGCGCCGGGGACCCCCACACCGGCCCCCGCCAGCCCCGGTTCCTCCGCATCGCCAACTACCTGTGAGCCAGCCACCAGACCTTGCGCGCCACGATGCCAACCGGGAGCGCACCGATTGCCGCCAGCATCCACCAGGATGCCGGGAACGACCCCTCACCGGCGGAAGCCCCGCCAGGACCGCCAGATGCGTCTGGATCCGCCTCGAGCGTCTTGAGGGCGAACTTCTGAATGGCGGGCTGAACTTCCTTAAACGTATACAGTTTCAGCAGTTCAACGCCAGACAGGGGAATCGGACCGATGGGGACCACGTATTCCGTACCCTGGTGATTCAGGTAGAGAAACTCCATGGCCCCCAGGCGCACCAGTTTCACGCCGGCCTGCGACGGGAGGGCAGACAGGCCGCGCTGCAGGTACTCCCCTTGGCCGCCGAATTCATAGCGCCGGTACTCTCCGGTCTCCAGTTGCCTGAGCGTGAGGCGCGTGATGGGGCGGCCGTCGCTGGAAACAACGAACTCCAGCATCTTGACGTCTCTGATCGCATCCCCAAGGGTCTCCAGGTCCTTCGCAGCCGTTGAGAAGTCGAGCCTGTAGATCGGAATTCCCTCGCCCACCCGGGCCTGGCGGAGTTCCTGTTCGCTCGCAAAGCCAAACTGGTCCCACGGAACAAACCCCTTGTAGGTATCGAGCGCACGCTCGGCGGCCTCCACGGCCGCGTTCGCCTCAGAGGCCAAGGCGGTCGAACCCCCGCTGCCGCTCAGCAAGATCATGCCGGCGATCAGGGTACTCAAGACGGCTTTCAGCCAGGTACAGCGGTTCACGGGTCCCCCTCCTCTCACACCCAGAAGTTCCAGAGGCCCTGCTTCCAGTAGTGGTCGTAGTCAACGCGGACGAAGTCGCTATACGAGCGAATCTTGTACGCTCCTGGCCTTTCTGTGCACCACCATGGATGTCCTGCAGGAACGCGAGTGGGTACTCAGCGCTAAGAGATTCCTCGGCGCCTCGGTTCGAGGCTGGACTGTAACCAAAAAACTGCGCGTCAGGCGCATCAAGTAGGGCAATCCGCAGCAACTCATCGATGAGTAAGACCGCCTCGCCAGTTCCCCAGAGGTGAACGCAACGCAAGCGGCAGAGGGATGACCTCTGCCGCCTCCATTTCACTCTTCCCCCAGATACCGGCGCATGCCCTCCCGGGCCTCGGCCGTCACCACCTGGGCGCAGAACTCCCGGCGCTCGGCCTCGAGCCGCGCCGCCACGTCGCCCAGGGTGCCGCGCAGCAGCCGCCGGGTGCGGCGGACCGAGCCCGGCCATAGGGCGGCGATCTCGGCGGCCACCCGCCAGGCCTCCGCCCGCACCGCCGAAGCCGGCACCACCCGGGAGGCCAGTCCCCACTCCACCGCCTGCTGCGCGGTGATGGTGAGGTTGCGCAGCAGCACCTCCGCCGCCCGCCGCGGACCGATCACGGCCGGCAGGAGAGCGGTCCAGCCTCCGTCGGGGCTGAAGCCGACCACGTTGTACCAGGGCGCAAAGCTCGCCTCCGGCGCCACCAGCACCACGTCCGCCGCCAGCACCAGCCCGAGCGACCCACCGGTCACGATGCCGTGGACGGCGGCCACCACCGGCGCCGGAAAGTCCAGCAGGGCCAGCACCGCCCGGTTGAGCTGCCCCACCAGGCCGTCGGCGTACTCGCCGATGCCCTCTCCCTGCGCGTAGAACCGGCGCACGTCGCCGCCGGTGGAGAAGGAGCGCCCCTCGGCCTGCAGCACCAGGGCCCGCAGGTCGGGCCGGTCCCGCAGGGCGCCCAGGGCCTCCAGCAGCGCCCCGAGCAGTTCAGGCACCAGGCTGTTGTGCCGCCCGGGCCGGTTCAGGGTGAGGCCCGCCACCGGGCCCTGCCACTCAACCCGCACGAGCGGTTCCACCGGCCACCACCCCTCCCTCGCCGGTCCGGACCCGCCGCGCCTCCAGCCGGCGCCCCACGGCCCGGGCGAGGCCCGCCAGGCCGCTGGGCAGGAAGAGCACCAGCAGGGCGTAGAGCGCCCCCAGGGCCAGGCGCCACCGCTCGGTGTAGCTGGAGAGCAGGGTCCCCGCCAGGCGGATGATCCCCGCGCCCAGGGCCGGTCCGCCCAGGGTGCCCACCCCGCCGATGATCGACATGAGGAGCACCTGGATCGTCGTGTCCACGCCGACCACGCTGGGCACCACAAAGTTCTCGGTGGCGGCGTACATCACCCCGGCCAGGGAGGCCACCATCCCGGCCAGCACCAGGGAGCCGAGCTTGAAGGCGAACACGTTGTAGCCCAGCGCCGCGGCCCGCTGCTCGTTCTCCCGGATGGCCACCAGCGTGCGTCCGAAGGGCGAGGCCAGCACCCGGCGCAGGACGAGGTAGGTCACCACCGCCAGCGCGAGCGTGAGGAAGTAGAGTTCCACCCGGTGGCGGGGGCCGTAGGCCCAGTCCGGGGCCACCTGCACGGCCAGCCCGTCGCTGCCGCCGGTGATGCTGCTCGCCTTCTCCGCCACCACCCGGAAGAACTCGGCAAACGCCATGCTCACCATGGCGAAGTAGACGCCCTTCACCCGCAGCGAAAGGCTCCCCACGATGAGCGCCAGCACCGCCGCCACCACCGGCGCCACCGCCAGGGCGGTCCAGAAGCCCGCGCCCATGTACTTGGCCAGCAGGATCGCCGCATAGGTGCCCGTGCCGAAGAACAGGGCGTGGCCGAAGGAGACGATGCCGGTGTACCCGAGCAGCACGTCGAAGCTCATGGCGAACACGGCGAAGACGAAGGCGCCGATCAGAAGTGCGAGCAGGTACCGGTTCGAACCCAACCCGGGCAGGAAGGGCAGCAACGCCAGGAAGAGGATCACAGCGGCCGGCACGGCCACTCCAAGCCAGCCGCCCTCCGGTTTGCGCAGACGCAGCACCTGGCTCACCCCCCTTGCCGGCCCAGCAGCCCCTCAGGGCGGAGGACCAGCACCACGGCCATGAGGGCGATGTTCACCGCCAGCGCAAACTGCGGCGCGTAGTAGCCCACGAACGCCTGCGTCAGCCCCACCAGGATGGCCGCCAGCAGCGACCCGGTGAAGCTGCCCAGGCCGCCCACCACCACCACGATGAAGGCGGGCAGCAAGTTCTCCGAGGCCAGCGTGGGGTGCGCTCCCTCGAAGGGGCCGGCCACGGCGCCGCCCAACGCCGCCAGGGCCCCGCCCAGGGCGAAGACGCCGGTGAAGACCTTGCGGATGTCGATGCCCAGGGCCTGCACCATCTCCCGGTCCTCCACCCCCGCACGCACGATGATGCCCAGCCGGCTCCGGGTGAGGAAGAGATGCACCAGCAGCCACACCGTGAAGCCCACGGCGATGATGAAGAGCCGGTAGACGGGGAAGGGCCGGTCGAAGACCGTGAACGTGCCCTGCAGGGCCGCAGGCACCGCAAAGGGCAGCGGGTAGGGCCCCCAGATCGCCTCCACCGCCTCGTCGAAGACCAGGATCAGCCCCATCGTCATCAGCACCTGGAAGAGCTGCCGTCCGTAGAGCGGCCGGATCGCCAGCAGCTCGATGAGGGCCCCGAGCACGGCCCCCAGCAGCGTGCCGCCGACCAGGGCCAGCACGAAGTTGCCGGTGGCCATGTAGAGGGTAAGCGCCCCGTAGGTGCCCAGCATGTAGAGGGCTCCGTGGGCGAAGTTGAGCACGTTCATCAGGCCGAAGATGAGACTGAGGCCCGAGGCGATGAGGAACCAGAGCAGCCCCACCGTCAGCCCCTGCAGGACGAGCCAGCTGATCAGCCCCATCTCACGCCACCCCCAGGTAGCGGCGCCGCAGTGCGGCGTCGCCGAGGATCTCCGCCATCGAGCCCTGGTAGACGGTGCGGCCGTCGTCCAGCACCACCGCATGGTCGCCCACCGCGGCGGCGAGCCCGAAGTTCTGCTCCACCAGCAGCACCGTGGTCTCGGCCGCGATCTGCTTCAGGGCCTCGCCCAACTGTTCCACCACCACCGGCGCCAGGCCCTTGCTGGGCTCGTCGATGAGCAGCAGGGCGTTCTCGCTGAGCAAAACCCGCCCGATGGCCAGCATCTGCTGCTGCCCGCCCGAGAGCGTGCCGGCCGGCCGCCGCCACGCCCGGGCCAGGTCGGGGAAAAGGCGCAGCACCCAGTCGAGCCGGGCCTCCAGGCTGCGCTCCCGCGGCGGCTCGCCGGCGGCGCCGCGGGCGTACCCTCGGGCGCCCGCCCCCGGAGGGGCCAGGGCAGGTCGCCGCCGCGGGTCGCCACCCGCAGGTTCTCGGCCACCGTGAGGTGCCGGAAGATGCCCCGGTCCTCCGGCACGTAGCCGATGCCCCGCCGGGCCACCTGGTGCGGCGGCAGGCGGGTGATCTCCTCGCCCCGGAAGCGGATTCGCCCCGCCCGGGCCGGTGCAAGCCCCATCACGGTGCGCAGGGTGGTCGTCTTGCCGGCGCCGTTGCGCCCGAGGAGCACGGTGATGGCACCCTGTTGCACGGTGAGGGTGACCCCCTGCAAAATGTGGTACTCGCCGATGTAGGTCTGCACCCCGTCAAGCTCCAGCAGCGCCACTTCCGCTCACCTCCCCGGCGGCCGCGGGGCCCGCGGCCAGGGCGTAGCCGTGGCTCGCCCCCAGGTAGGCCGCCTGCACCCGCTCGTTGGCCACGATCTCCTGCGGGGAGCCCTCCGCGATCACCGTGCCCTCGGCGAGCACGGTGATCGCATCGGAAATCCCCAGCACGATGTCCATCTTGTGCTCCACCATCAGAATCGTCCGCTTCCCCTGCGCCCGGATGCGCTCGATCACGGCAATGATGCCGGGCACCTCCTCCCGGCTCATGCCGGCGGTGGGCTCGTCGAGGAGCAGGAGCTCCGGGTCCAGGGCCAGGAGCATGGCGATCTCCAGCTTGCGCTTCTCGCCGTGGGCGAGCTCACGGGCGAGCACCCGGGTCCGGTCCTGCATCCCCACCGTCTCCAGGGCGGCCTCGGCGGCCTCCCGGTACTCGGCCAGGCTCTCCGCCCGGCGCCAGAAGTGCCAGGAGTGGCGGCCCCGGGCCTGGGCGGCCAGGCGCACGTTCTCCAGCACGGTGAGCTCGGGGAAGAGGTTGGTCAGCTGAAACGACCGGCCGATGCCCCGCCGGGCGATCTGGTGCGGGGGAAGGCCCGTAATGTCCTCCCCCTTGAACAGCACCCGGCCCGACGTGGGCTTGTAGATGCCGCTGATCAGGTTGAAGAGCGTGGTCTTGCCGGCGCCGTTGGGGCCGATGACGGTGCGCAGGGTGCGGGCCGGCACCTTCATCGAGATGCCCCGGTTGGCCGCCAACCCGCCGAAGCTGATCGACACCTCTTGCGTCTCCAGGAGAATCTCCGCGCGCACGTCGTCTCCCTCCAGGCTGAGCCTCACCGGTTCAGGCCTCACGGGTGTTCCCTCACCGGTCTTCCGTCACCGAGTCACCCGAACCGGCGGCGCCGACTCCTCGGGGGAGAGCTCCTGGATCAGCCGGAGCACGGGATCGTCGTGCTGGTCGTCCTTCACGACCTCCACGAAGTACATGGGCTGCAGGGCCTGGTGGTCCTCCTTGCGGAAGGTGTAGGTTCCCTTGGGCCCCTGGAAGCTCATGCCCTCGAGGGCCTCGATCAGCTTCTCGGCGTCGGTGGAGCCGGCCTTCCGGATGCCCTCCACGATGGCGATGCCCGCCGCCATGCCGCCCGCGGTGAAGAGGTCCGGCGGCTCGCCGTAGAGCTTCGTATGCTGCTCCACCAACCAGTCGTTCACCTCGTTCTGCGGCAGGGTGTAGAAGTAGCGCACCGCGCCGCGCAGCCCCACGGCGGCGTCGCCCAGGCCCTGCAGCGAGGCCCGGTCGCCGATGCCGGTGGTGACCCGCATCTGCCCGTAGAGCCCCATCTCCCCGATCTGCTGGAAGAGCTTGAGGGCGTTGCCGCCCGACCAGGTGACCATCAGCACGTCGGGATTCAGGTCGCGCACCTGCTGCAGGTAGGTGGCGAAGTCCTTGGCGTCCAGCGGCACGTTGATGTTCTTGATCACCACGCCGCCCGCTTCCTCGAAGACGGCGTTCCAGGCCTCCTGCGACGAGGTGCCGAAGGCGTTGTCCGGGGCCAGGTGGACCACACGGTCGCCGGGCTTCTCGATGGCGGCCCGGCCGCCCGTGAGCGCATCCTGGCTGTTGATGCCCGCGGTGCGGAAGATGTACCGGTTGAAGTCCGTGGTGGTGAGCTGGTCACCGGCCGCCGGGTCGACCATGTAGATCACCTGGTACTGCTCGGCCACCGAGGCGATCTGCAGGGCCACGGGCGTCGAGGCCGAGCCCTGGAGGATGTGCACGCCGTCGCTCTCCAGCAGCTTGATGGCCTTCTGCTTGCCCACGTCCGGGCTGCCGGTGTCGTCTTCGATCAGGACCTCGATGGGCCGGCCCAGCACCTCGTTGGTGCCGCCGGTCGCGTACTCGATGCCCAGCTTCAGCCCCTTGATCTCCTGGTCCGCGTAGCCGGCCAGCGGCCCGGTCACCGACGTGACCACGCCGATCTTGATCGGCCCGGCGGCGCTCCCCCCACCGGAGTCGCCGCCCTCCCCCGACGGCCGTGCGCCGCCGGAGGAACAGGCCGCGACCAGAAGGGCCAGGATCAGGGTCAGGATCAACGGAATCCCCTTGGAACGCATCGCTCACACCCCCACGTGATTCTCGGTTCGGGATCTGCGGGACGGGCCGACCGCCCCCGCCCCCCCCGGCGGAGGGCGGCGGCCCCGGTGCACCCGCCCCGGGCCAAGCACAGGCTGGTACCGCTATCCCCACCGCAGGGCGGTGGCCCCCCAGGTGTACCCGGTGCCGGCGCTGAGCAGCACCACCAGGTCCCCGGGCGCCAGCAGCTCACGCCGCACCGCCTCGTGCAGGGCCACCAGCGGGTCGATGGCCGACATGTGGCCGTACTGGTCGAGGTAGACCCGCCGCTCGGACGGCACCCCCAGCGCCGCCATCACCTGGTCGAACAGCGACCGCTTGGTGTGCAGCATCGCCACGAAGCGGATCTCTTCCGGCCGGTGGCCGCTCTGCACCACCGCCTCCCGCGCCACCGCCACGAAACGCTCGAACGAAACGGGGTCCAGCCGCTGCTTCATCTCGGCCGGGTCGGTCACGTCCAGGAAGTGCAGCCGGTCCCGCACCGTGGCCTCGCTGGCCGGCAGCTTCGACCCGCCGGCGGGCACCTTCACGTAGTCGTGGAACGAGCCGTCGGTGAGGGCCGCCGTCTCCAGCACCACGTTGTGCTCGTAACCCCGCTGCAGGACCGCCGCCGCCGCCCCGTCGCCGAAGTTGAACATGAACCGTGACCGGTGGTTGCCGTAGTCGATGAGCTCCCCCTCCCGGCTGGCCCCCACCAGCAGGATGCTGCGCATGCGGGGGTTCGCCAGGAGCATGGACCGCGCCACGCTCAGCGCAATCGGGCAGCCCACGCTCACCGCCGCCACCTCGAAGGCCACCGCCAGGCGGAGGCCCAGCTCGTGCTGGATCTTGGGCGCCGCCATCCAGACGGGGTAGTCCTTGTAGGGGCTGCCGAAATAGATGACCGCGTCGATCTCGTCGGGGTCCACCTGCGAAAGCAGCGGCCGGGCCGCCTTCACCGCCAGGTCGGAGACGTGCTCGTCCGCACCGGCGCGGTGCTTGCGCTGGATGCCCAGCTTCTCCCGGACCACGGCCTCGGGCAGCCCCGACCGGGCGGCGATCTCCGCCGCGGTCTCCTCCTGTGCGGGCATGTAGATGTTGAAGGCTCTGAGTCCGACTGTCTCCACCCACTTCCCTCCCGTGCGGGACGATTCGGCCCGGTCAGGCCGAATCGTCCCGCCGTTCTTGCCGGGGCATCCGTCCCAGCGGGGCCGGATCGCCCGGTCCGTCATCGCCGTGCGGTCCTGCCCGTCCACGCCGATCCAGCCTGCCATAGCGAGGCGCATCAGCCCGCCTGCTCCCGCCGGGCCAGCTCGCCCTTCAGCACCTTGCCGGCGGCGTTGCGGGGCAGGTCCGGCAGGAAGTGAAACCGCCTGGGAACCTTGTACTTGGCCAGCTGCCGGGCGCAGTGCTCCCGCAGCTCCTCCTCCGTCACGCTGGCCCCGGGCATCAGCACCACGGCGGCATGGGGCACCTCGCCCCACTCGGGATGCGGCACGCCGTAGACCGCCGCCTCCACCACGGCAGGGTGAGACTGAATCACCTGCTCCACCTCCACCGGGTAGACGTTCTCGCCGCCGGAGATCAGCATCTCCTTGAGCCGCCCGACGATGGTGACGAACCCCTCCTCATCGGCCCGGGCCAGGTCGCCGGTGTGGAACCAGCCGTCCCGCACCGCCTGCGCCGTGGCCTCGGGGTTCCGCCAGTAGCCGGCGAACACGTTGGGCCCCTTCACCACGATCTCGCCCACCTGCCCCGGCGCCGCGGGGGCCCCGGTGGCGGGGTCCAGCAGCCGCACCCGGTTGAACGGGGCCGGGCGGCCGATGGAGCCGGCCTTGCGCAGGTAGTCGGCCTCGTCCGCCATCATGAAGACCGTGGGCGCCGTCTCCGTGAGCCCGTAGCCCTGGCCGAAGGGGATCCCCCGCTCGTGGTAAGCCCGGATCAGGTCCACCGGGCACGGCGCCCCGCCGCTGTAGAACATCCGCACCGACGAAAGGTCGGGCCGCAGCCGGTCGATTGCCTCCAGAAGCCGCTGGTGCACCGTGGGCACGCCGAAGACCACCGTCACCCGCTCCTGCTCGATCAGCCGCAGCGCCTGCTCGGGGTCGAACCGGGGCGGAATCACCGCGCGCCCGCCGGCCAGCAGGGTGGGCAGCAGGAAGAGGCCCAGGCCACCGATGTGGAACATGGGCAGCAGCGTGATCGTTACGTCGTCCGACCGCAGGTCGATGGTGAGGAGGTCATTCATCGCGTTCCAGAAGAAGTTGTTGCTGGTAAGCACGGCACCCTTGGGCCTGCCCGTCGTACCCGAGGTGTAGGCGATTACCAGCGGCGTGTCCCAGGAGAGCGGCTCCTCGTCCTCGGCCAGCGGGACGCCGGCGGGGCCGGGGACCCCCTCGCCGGCCGGAGCCACAGGGCCGCCAGCGGGGCCCGGTTCGGCCGCCTGGCCGAGCAAGTGCTCGAAGTCCAGGGCGCCATCTCCGCCCTCCCCGGCCGTAATGCGCACGGGGGCGGGGAGCCCCAGCCGCTCCGCAAGTGCGCCGGCCGTAGCCACGAACTCGCCGCTGCAGAAGACCCGGCTCGTCTCGCTGTCGCGCAGCTGAAACTCCAGCTCCGCGGGCGTCAGCCGCCAGTTGAGGGTCACCAGACAGGCCCCGGTGCGGGCCGAGGCCAGCAGCAAGAGCAGGTATTCCGGCCCGTTGACGCTGAGGATGGCGATGCGGTCCCCCCTCCGCACGCCCAGCGGTCCCCGCAGAACCCGGCTGGCCGCCGCCACCCGCTCCTCCAGCTCCCGGTAGGTCCAGCGGATGCCGTCTCCCACCACGGCCACTTTGTCGGGACGCACCCAGGCCTGCGCCCACACCCAGTAGCTGATCTCGTACACGCCCCGCTCACTCCTTCCCCCAAGTTGAGCCAGGCTCAGCCGCCCGTCGCACCGGGGTTTCCCTCCCCGGCCCGGGGCAGCAGCCCGTGAAGCACCACCGAAACCACGCTTTCCACCACCTCCCGCGGCGGCACGCGTCCCTCCCAGAGCGCCCAGCGCATGCCCACCATGTGGAAGGCGCCCATGAGGACGTACGCCACGGCCTCGGGATCGAGCTGGCGGAACTGACCGCGCGCCATCGCCTGCCTGAGGCCGCGGATGTAGCCCTCGGCAAGGCGGGAGTAGTACCAGCGGTGCAGTTCCGGATCGACGAACTCGCACTCCCGCACGATGATGTACAGGTTCCGCCGCCGGGTGACGAAGTGGAGGAACGTCTCAAGCCCCACCCGCTCGATCTCGGCCCGGTCCGTGAGCGAGGCGACGGCCGTGGCCAGCTCCCGGCGCAGGTCGTGGCTCATGGTGCGGACCAGGGCCCGGAAGATGTCTTCCTTGGCCTTGAAGTAGATGTAAAAGGTGCCCTGGGCCACGTTGGCCCTGCGGGTGATCTCCGCCACCGAGGCCCGGAAGAAGCCCTGCTCGGCAAAGACCTCCTCCGCCGCCTCCAGCAGCTTGCGCCTGGTGGCTTCGGCCCGTTCGCTCATCTTCTCGACACCGTCGCTGAACTCGGGTGCGTCCAGTCGGGGAGAGGTGGTCCTGCGCATGCCATCACTCCTTGGCGGTTGGTGATGAGTGACTCATGAGTCATAAACCGGCGTGGGGGCTTGCCTCCGCCTTCGTTGAGTGGTGACTCACTTGTCATCTTTTCTCTAATCAGATACGTCTGGATTGACTGAATATCCTTCCGCGACTACATCTTTTGGTCCAAGTGATTTCGGGCACAACCTGGCGAAGCGGCGGAGACCGGACCTGGCATCGCCGGGCAGACGCGAGCACCCCCGCCTCGCGCGGAGGCGGGGGTGCGGAAGACCCGGTTACGCCTGTGACCGATCCGGCAGCCGGAACCGGCCGATCTCGGCGTAGGTGGCCTCGGCAATGCCGGCCAGTTCCGAAGCCGAGGCGGCCAGTTCTTCCGTGGCCGCGGCGTTGGACTGGGCGATGCTGGTCAGATGGTCGGCATGGCTGCCGATCTGGGAAAGCGTCGCTCCCTGCTCTTCGATGGCGGCGGCGATGCGGGCGAGCAGGTCGTTGCTCTCCCGTGCCGCCTGCTCGATGCGGTCCATCTCGGCGCTGACGGCCGCCACGCTCTCGGCCGCCCGCCGGGCCTCCTCCACCGCCCGCTGGACCAGCGCGTTGATCTCCTTCGCCGACTTGCTGGAGTTGGCGGCCAGGCGGCCCACCTCGGCGGCCACCACGGCGAAGCCCTTGCCGTGCTCGCCGGCCCGGGCGGCCTCGATGGCAGCATTGAGCGAAAGCAGGTTGGTCTGCGTCGCAATTTCCTCGATCACGCTGGTGAACTTGCTGATCTGCTCGCTACTGGCGGCGATGGCCTGCACCAGGGCCACCATCTGGTCCATGGCGGCGCGGCTGGCATTCACCACGGCCACCGTCTCACCGGACTTGCCGCTGGCCGTCTCGGCGTCGGCCACCAGCGTGGCGATGGTCGCCCCCGACTCCCGCACGGCGCGGGTCACCTGCTCCACGATCTGCATCTGGTCCTCGGCACCCGAGGCGATCTGTTCGGTGGCCTTGCTGTTCTCCGCCGACGCGCTGGCCACCAGGCTCGCCTGCCGGCGCAGGTTGAGCAGGGTATCGGTGAGCGACGCGAGGGCGGCGTTGTACTGATTGGCCAGCACGGCCAGTTCGCCCGTGGCGTCCGTCTGCAGGGTCCGGGTGAGGTCCCCGGCGGCCAGGGCGTTCATGGACGCGACCACCTCCCGCAGCACGGCGGACAGCCGGGTGGCGGCGACGGCGGCGTTCTCCTGGGCCTCCCGGAACCGGCCGTCGGCCGCCACGGCCTGCTGCTGGAGGTCCAGATCGCCGTCGGCCAGCGCGGCCAGCTGGGCGTTCAGCGCGTCCACGGTCGCCTCGATCTGCTCGGCGGTCCGGTTGGCGGCGTCCTTGATGCGGGCCAGCTCTCCGGGCAGGTTGGTGTAGATGCGGCGGCCGAACTCGCCCCGCTTGAGCCCGTCCAGCATCTGGCTGATGTCCGCCACTGCGATCTCCACGCCGTCGAGGGCAAGGTTGATCGACCGGGCGATCTCGGCCATGCGGGACCGGCCGGGCAGGTCGACGCGGGCGCTCAGGTCGCCCCGCTCGAAGGCGGTGATCGCCCGGGCCAGGGCGTCCAGCGGCTCGGTCTGCCAGCGGTTGACCAGCGTGGCCAGGTGCGTGCCCACCAGGCCGCCGACGCCGGCGATTGCCCACAGGCCGGCGGGCGGGAGGCCCCACGTGCCGCCTGCGGCCAGGGAGACGGCCACCAGGGCGGGCCAGCCCATCAGGATGGCCAGATGTCCCCGGGTGCCGATCCGCTCGCCCAGGCTCTCGCGTCGGCGGAGGCTGCCCAGGGTGTCCAGCAGGCCCTTCTCCCCGGCGTTCATGCGCCGGTAGAGCTCCTCGGCGGCGGCGATCTCCTCCCGGGTGGGCTTGCGGCGCACCGAGCGGTAGCCGACGATCTTGCCGTCGACCTTGATCGGCGACACGACGGCCCGCACCCAGTAATGGTCGCCGTTCTTGCAGCGGTTTTTCACCAGTCCCACCCAGCGCTCCCCGGCCTGGATGGTCCGCCACATGTCCCGGAACGCCTCCGGCGGCATGTCCGGATGGCGCACGATGTTGTGCGGCTGGCCCACCAGTTCTTCGCGGGAGTAGCCGCAGACGGCGCAGAAGGAGGCGTTGGCGGCGGTGATCACACCGCGCAGGTCGGTCTCGGAGATGAGGCGCTCTTCGTCCGGATAATCGCGTTCGATCTGGGTGACGGGCAGGTTCTTCCGCATCGGCGTCGCCTCCTGGTCACTAAAGACCTTTCGTTGGATAGTTTAGGTAGTGCTAGATATCATACTTATAGCACGTCGAATCGTGTCGACGATAGTAGTCACTTTGTCTGATAGTCATTTTTGCTATTGCGGGGCAACTACGGTTACAGCGGCATGAAAATGGCCGGAGACCCGCTTCAGGTCTCCGGCCGTTTGTCGCTCATCGTCGGCGCAGACCACTATGAGAGAGATGCCTGGCATGAACAGAGCCGGAGACCTGCCAAGTCTCCGGCTGCTTCTCATCCCATCACCTGCGCAAGTCCCGTCAAGGCGATGAGCGCCCCGCCCAGCGACGCCAGCAGCCCGGTGGCCATCCGGGTCGCGGCCGGCATCTCCTCGCTCTCGCCCCGCACGTAGGCGCCCACCGATACCTGCTCGCCCAGCAGCGCATGGCCTGCGCCCGCACACACCAGCGAGCCGCCCATGGCCAGCAGCTGCCACCCGGGCCAAAGCGCCGGAGCCAGGCTGCGCAGCGCCAGGGTAATCGCCAGCCCCACGAAACCCGCCGTCATCGCGAGCCGGAGCCACCGATCGTGCGCCTGCCCCCACCGATACAGCCGCAACCGCCACCAGAGCCGCCGGTCCATGCCGACATCCCCTTTGGTTAGAAGGATCGGTTATGTTTAGGATAACAGACTCTTCTGGCCGGCGGCAAGGGAGAACATACAGATTCTTTTTAGAGAACGTTTGACCAAGCGCATGGCGGGACTGCGGCTCTACCACCGGGGAGAACGGGGGCGCTGCGTACCCGTCATGAACCCTCCGGGCGCTTGCGCACAACCACCACCTTGAGCCGTGGGTACACGGGCCACAGCCTCACGGACACGGTGCCCATCACCCCAGACGCGTCAGTTCCGCCTGCAGCTCTGCGATCGTGCGCACCCGCGCCTCCGAACGGCGCCGGGCCTCGGCCAGGGCCCCAGGGTCCTTCGTAAAGGCCGCCATCTCGTCCGGCACCTCCCGGAAGTACCGGGCCAGCCGGTCCAGCTCGACGCCCAGGTGGCGGAGGTCGGGGGGAAGGGCCGCCTTCCCGCCCCGCAGCGCCGGGACCAGGCCGCACAGCTGGCTCACCGCCCGGGTCCAGTCCTGCAGGCTGCGGCCGGACTTGCTCTTGAACCCGCTCATGGCCAGCGGGCGGAACACCATGGGCAGCCGGCGAAACTCGGCGTCGGTCTCGGCCAGAGCCGCGGCCAGGTCGCCGGCCAGGGCGGCGATGCGCTCGGGGTCGACCTGGGAGTTACCGGCTCGCTCTGCGGCCGCCGCCCCCGCGGGGACCGTGTCCGCGGGCGCCGCCTCCTGTGCGACGCTCCCCACGGATGTCGCGGCCACCTCCGCCGGTCCGGGTGCGCCCGCCGCAGAGTTCTCCCCGAAGAAGCCGGCCTGCTCCAGCACCTGGTAGGCGTCCACCGTCTGCCCGTGCACGTCCCGGGCCAGCACGGCGACGAGGTACGCCGTGGCGGCCCCCGAGTCCTCCGCCGGCATGCTGCCCACGTACGCCCGGTGGAATGAGAGGCCGACGAACCGCTCCGGCCGGGTGCCGATGCGGGGGGCCAGTTCCCGTGCAATCGCGTTCAGCCCGGGGGTGTCGACGAACCCCGGAGCGAAGGCGACCACGCTCACCCCGTGCCGGCCCACCTCCGCGGCCAGGGAGTGGGTCATGGCTTCCAGCCCCTTCTTGGAGGCGATGTAGGCGGAGAGGTGCGGGAACGCCTCGGTGGAGATCATGTTCACGATCGTGCCCCGGCGCCGCTGCTGCATCGAGGGCAGGAAGCGGCGGCAGGTCAGGAACGCCCCGATCAGGTTCACCCGCAGCACCTGCTCGAACTCCGCGGCGGACATCTCAAGCAGGGACCGCACGGGGGCGACGATCGCGTTGTTGACCAGGATGTCCACGGGCCCCAGTTCGGCCTCCACGGTCCGGCCCAGCCGCTCGATGTCCGCCTCCGCCCCCACGTCTGTCCGGACGAAGAGCGCCTCTCCCCCGGCCCGGCGGATGAGCGCCTCGGTCTCCTGCCCGTTCTCCGACCGGGCGGCGATCGCCACTTTTGCCCCCAGGAGGGCAAGCGCCCGGGCCACCTCGCGGCCGATGCCGCGGCCCGCCCCGGTCACCACCGCCACCTGCCCCGCCAGCGCGCCCTTCTGCAGCCCCAGGCGCGCCAGGGCCTCCTCCAGTCTGCTCATGCCGTCCTCCTCCCTCGCCTCAGGCGTGCTGCTCCGCCAGCCGCGCCAGGTGCGGCAGGCGCTCGAGCACCAGTTCCCGCTCCACGCCGAAGTCCACGAGACAGGCCAGCTCGGTGACGCCGATCTTCGCCAGGGCGGCCACTCGCTCGCTGCAGCTCTCCACCGTGCCCAGCAGCGTCGAGGTGCGGAAGTGACGCTCGAAGGCGTTTTCCAGCATGTAGTCGATCCAGCGCGGCGAGATGGCGCTGGGGTCGAGGTCCTTGCGGGCGCCGCGCACATAGGCGTCCATCAGGTTCATGAACGAGCGCAGGTAGCGGATGAACGGCTCCCGCACCCGCTGCCGCACCTCCTCCAGGTCTTCGCCCAGGAAGGCGTGGATGGTCACGGTCACCTGCCCTCCGTCCGGGTCGTGGCCGCTTTCCGCCCGCGCCTTCCGGTACTCGGCGATCTTCTCGGCCAGCTCGGCGGGGGTGTGGCCCACCAGGTACGTCAGGACGTTCATCCCCATCGCCCCGGCCCGGCGGAAGATCTCCACGTCGCGCGCCGCCGTGAGCCAGAGGGGCACGTCCCGCTGCACCGGCCGGGGGTAGGTCAGCACGGAGACTTCCTCGCCTGCGCCGTTGCGACAGGCGACCGGCTCTCCCCGCCAGAGGCGGGTGAAGGTCGGAATCCGCTCGTACATCAGTTCCCGCCGCTTCTCAAAGTTGTCGGGCGAGATGACGAAGTCGTTGGGGTGCCACCCGGCCGCGAAGGCGATGCCGACCCGCCCGCCGGAGAGACAGTCGACCGCCGCCCACTCCTCGGCCACCCGGAGCGGGTTCTGGTTCGGCAGCACCACGCTGCCCGCCCGGATGCCGACGCGCCGCGTCACCATGGCGAGGGCGGCGCCGATGACCGACGGGTTGGGAAACAGGCCGCCGAAGGGCTGGAAGTGGCGTTCCGGAACCCAGACCGCCGTGAAGCCGTTCTCATCTGCGAACCGGGCCGCCTCGAGCACGAGACCGTACCGGTCGGCGGATTCCGCATCGTCGAGGCTCGAGAAGAAACTGAGACTGAACCGCATACCTCATCCCTCCACAATCTCGGGATGCTCCCGCAGGGCCCGCTCGAGGCGCTCCCTGAGCGGCGGCGGCGTGTTGAGGAGCAGTCGGCCCTCGCGGTTGAGGAAGACGTTCACCGTCCTCCCCGTGGCCAGCAGCCGGCCGTCGGCCTCACGGTAGAGCCGGTACGAGAGGTGAAGGGCGGCCTCGGGGCGCGGCCGCACGTAGACGGCCACCCGCACCGAGTCGCCGAAGCGGGCCGGGTGCAGGTACTCGCACTCGCAACGCCGCACCGGCACCTGAACCCCCCAGGCGTCGAGGTCGGCCTGCGTGACGCCCAGAGCCCGCGCCGCGAAGGCGAAGCGGGCCACCTCCATGTAAACCAGGTAGTAGCTGTGGTGCACCACCCGCATCTGGTCGACCTCGTGGAAGCGCACAGGGATGACGGTCTCGTTGATGCGGGGGGCCGGTGCGACCCGCTCAGTCGGCCTGGCCAGCGCCATGACTCGGCTCCCTCCCCTCCCGCTGGCGCCAGAACTCCTGATCCGCCCGGAAGAGCTTGGCGCCCACCACGGGCATGTGGATGAGCTGGCGGAAGCGCTCGAACCGCTCCCGCTCGAAATCGGGCACGGGCAGGACGGGCCGCTCCAGGATCGCCCGCACCAGGTCGCACCCTGCCCGCGCCGTCTCCTCCAGCACCTGTTCCCGGTTCAGCCACATCCCCTTGATGATGGCCTGCCCCTCCACCGAGCCCACGACCTGGGCGCCGAAGGAGGTCCAGACCTGCGCCAGGTACCCGTTCACCAGGTCGCCGCCCAGCCCCAGCGAAGAGGCGATGGTCACGACGTACTTCCCCTGCAGCGGCGGGCGGTGGGCCCAGCCCAGGCAGCGGTCGAGGAACGCCTTGGCCTGGGCGCTCACGTGCAGCATGTAGACGGGACTGCCGAAGATGATCCCGTCTGCCGCCAGGATTCGCTCCTGTAGGCGGGGCACGTCGTCCTGCTGGGGGCAGTACCCCTTGCGCAGGCAGGTGATGCACCCGGTGGAGGGCCGGACGTCGTGGTCGGAGAGGAAGACGAACTCTTCCTCGATAGCCGGGTGGGCGGCCCGGGCGCCCTGCAGCACGGCCTGCGCCAACCGGTAGGTGTTGCTGAACTTGCCGGTGTGGCTCGCCACCATGGCGAGGATCCGGATCACTCGCTGATCGCCCATCTGCTCGCCTGCTCCCCCTCTACGTTCCACTGCCACCAGGACGCCTGCCAGTCGCCGTCCTCCGCCGCCACGGCGGCGATGTACCCCGGTGCCGGCCGGAACTGCAGGAAGCGCCAGCGCCGGACCTCCGCACTTCCCCAGTCAGAGGCCACGAGCCCCGGCGCCCCCGCCAGGCGCACGGAGAAGGTGCGTGTCCGCCCCCACAGGCCCTCCCCCGTCGCCTTCAGGTACGCCTCCTTCTGGGTCCAGCCCGCGTAGAACGCCGCCGTGCGCCGCTCCGCGGGCAGCGACAGCCACTCCGCCTGCTCCAGCGGCGAGAAGTATTGCTCCACCAGCGCCGCCAGGGCCCGGCCGGGCCGCACCGCCTCGACGTCGACCCCCACCTCGCGCCCACAGGTCACGGCGATGAGGGCCAGCCCGCCGGCATGGGCCAGGTTGAACCGGAGACCTCCCCCGCCTGCCAGCCCGGGCTTGCCCCGGGGCCCTGCGGCCAGGGGCACCCGGGCCGGCTCCATCTGCAGATGCCGCCCCAGGACCTGCCGCAGGGCCGCGTGGGCCACGACGTACCGCCGCCGCTCGAGCGGGCGCAGAAACCGCCCGGCCCGCCGGACCTCCTGCGGGCTCAGCAGGGGCAGGAGGGCGGAGCGCACCTCATCGGCCACCTCCAGGTTCACCCGCCAGAGGTGAACCGCGTCCGGCGTGGCCTGCCAGGGCTGCACCCTCACTGCGGGCCGGAGCCCTGCGCAGCCTCCGCCTCTTCCCGCTCCCGCCGCTTCCAGAACCGGTAGTCCTCCGTGAAGACGGCCTCGCCCAGCCCGGGCAGGCTGAGCATGCCCCGGAAGAGCGCCAGGCGCTTCTGCTCGTACTCGCTGAGCGGGTACTCCCGCCGCTCCAGGATGGCTCGCACCAGCTCCTCGCCCACCTCCCGGAAGCGCCGCTGCAGCAGTCCCCGGTTGAGGAACCGGCCCGGCACCAGCGACTGCGCCTCGATCGAGCCCACCACCGCCGCACCCATGGAGTTCCAGACCTGCGTCATGTAGGTCACGCATTCCGGCGCCCCCATGCCGGCGGAGGTCGCCACCACCACCACGTACTTGCCCTGCAGGGTCGGCCGGTGGGTGAGGTCCACCAGCCGGTCGATGAAGACCTTGGCCAGGCCCGTGATGTGCATCACGTAGACGGGGCTGCCGAAGATGATGCCATGGGCCTCGTGGATCTCCCGCACGATGTCCGCCACGTCGTCGTGCAGGTGGCAGTTCTCGCGCCGGAAGCAGACGCCGCAGCCCGTGCAGAGCTCGATGCGCTTCTCCGCCAGGTGCACCGTGCGCTCCTCGATGTGGGGGTAGAACTCCCGGATGGCCGCCAGGAGCCCCTGGTGGACCAGGTGGGTGTTGCTCCTCCTCCCGTGCGGGCTGGCGGTGATGGACAGCAACCGGATCACGGACGGATCGCCCATCGTCGCTCCCTCCCGTCACCATTTCAGGGTCAGGCCGGCGAGGCGCTCCACCGCCGCCTCCTCCCGGTCGGCCAGCCGGTTCACCCACGTGCGCAGCTCCGCCACCACGGCCGCGTCGCCCCAGGTCTCCGCCAGGCGGCTCTGGTTCGCGTTCAGGTAGTGGAAGAAGGCGCGCCACTCCCGGGCCAGTGCGGCGTAGTCGCGGGCGGCATCCTCCAGCAGGGGGAGCCCGGTCACGCCGGCGGCCTCCCTGAGGAAGCGGGCGTACATGCCCCGCAGCATGTCGGGGCCGCTGGAGCGCGCCACCACCTGGGTGCAGAAGAAGAGCGACTTGCGGCGGTAGGCCTCGTCGTGGTGCAGGCCGATGGTCGGGAAGTGCTCGCGGAAGCGGCGCACCGCGGCCGCCGTGTTGTACAGCCCGCCCACGCCCAGCCGCTGGCGGGTGTGCCAGTCCGCCAGCGCCCGGGGGTGCTCGGGATAGCGGTACCAGTAGTCCACCGCCCGGCGCACCGCCAGCACGGTGCGGTAGGGCAGGTCGTCGATCACCGGCGGGAACAGGAAGTACACGATGCGGTTCCGGTCGGCGTAGAAGAGCCGGTCCGGGCCGGCGGCCGTGCGCATCTGCATGAACTCGTCCCGGGGGATCTCGAGGCTGGTCTTGTTGTCCACGCAGAAGACCAGGTCGCGCTCGTCGTCGTAGCCGGTCACCACCACGTAGTGCCGGCCCAGCTGCAGGCCCAGCGTCTCCTCGGCTTCGGCCTGCGCCTCCACCTGGGTCCGGCCGCTGATAGCCATCCCGTAGGTGGCGCTGTAGCGGGCGATCAGGTCGAAGGAGGTCTCTACCATCACGGGCTGGCCGGCGTCGATCAGGCCCTTCAGCTCGGGCCAGTCGTCCCCGGTCGACTCGCAGATCACCAACTTGGCGCTCAGGTTGGCGGCCGCGTTCTCCAGCAGGTTGTCCGTGGCCGACCCGAAGGCGGCGAAGTCCTCCCGCTCCATGTAGCCGAAGAAGAGGCCGCTGCCCAGGCCGTGGCAGTAGTCCTCCGAGAGGGCCAGGCCGGTGCCGTGCTCCAGCAGGTCACGAAAGCCGGTCACCACGCACTGGAGGCCCTGCCTGTGGTTCAGCGGAATCCGCCGCTCCACCCGCCTCACCCCCTGGCCGCGCCCGTCAGGCTGCGGGGCGACTGCTGCACGAACCGCGTCCACCGCTCGCGCAGGACTTCCAGGAACGGCTCGGCCGCCTCCCAGTAATAGGCCGCCACGGGCCGCTCCCCGCCCGAGGCGCGGTGGGCCAGGATGGCCTCTGCGGCCAGCCGCGCGCTGTACATGGCGTTGTGGATGCCCTCGCCGTACAGGTCGATCACCTCGGCCGCATCGCCTACCAGCAGGATGGGCCACTCGGCGCGACCCAGGAAGAACTCGAGCCGCCCCTCCCGCAACTTCACCAGGGTGCGCTCCACCAGGTCGATGCAGCCCTCCTTCTTCACCACCTTGTCGATCCGCAGGCCGAAGTAGCGGGAGAAGTGGTCGACCACCCGCTGGCGCGCCTCGTCCACGCTGGTGCCCCCGTAGTGGCCGAGGCCGATGCAGATGAGCCCGTCCTTCTGCGTGAACCAGGCCGTGCCGGGCGCCACCCGCCGGTCGATGAAGTAGTAGTAAAAGTGCGGATCCAGGTCGATGGCGCCCTCGACGTACTCCTGATAGCTCACGGTCTGCACCACCTGCCGATCGGGGTAGACGAGGCTGCGCACGAGGCTGCCGCCCCCGTCGGCGCCCACCAGGTAGTCGCAGGCGACGTCGATCGCCTCGTAGGTGCGCCCGTCGTCGGCCCGCCGCTTCAGCTGAACGACGAGCCTTCCGTCGTCATCCCGCCGTACCGCCCGCAGCGAGCAGTCGTCCCAGACGACCGCACCGTACTGGCAGGAGAGCGTGAGCAGCCAGTAGTCGAAGTCGCGCCGCCACACGCTGATCGCCGCGTCGGTGCCCAGGTTGACCTCGAAGGAACGTCGGGAGGTCCCCGACGGGATGACGCGCACGCCGTGGAAGTGCTGCGGCTTGCACGCCAGCACGTGGGGCACCGCCACCCCGAACTCGGCCCGAATCAGCTCCTGCGTCTCCTTTGAGATAAAGCCGCCGCAGGTTTTGTCCCGGGGCAGGGGCATGCGCTCCACCAGCAGCGTCCTGAGGCCCGCCTCTGCCAGCTTCTTGGCGGCCATCGCCCCGCCGGGTCCGCCCCCGACCACCACCACGTCCCAGGAATCCACTCGGGTCAATCACCGCACCTCCCTCGATTCTGGGGCGCCCTCCGCCTCTGCCTCCGGAGGGCCGCCGTCCCAACGCCCCGGCCGCCGCGGGGGCCTGTCCGCGCTCCATGGCCGGGCGCCCTCCCGCGCCTCCCACCGGCGGCCGGAGCGGGCTCACGCGCCGCTCACCTCCCGGAACCGGTAGGTGATCTCGGCCGTGGCCGCCCGCTGCCCGTCGACCTTCGCCTCCCCGGCGGCCCTGGCGAGGTCACCCAGGCGCTGCAGCAGGCGCATCTCGATGATGAGCTGGTCGCCCGGGACGACCGGCCGCACGAACCGGGCCTTGTCGATGGCGGCGATGTAGCCGCGCCGCCCCTCCACCTCGAACAGGAACCCCCCGCACTGGGCCATCGCCTCCAGGAGCAGCACGCCGGGCACCACCGGCTCGTCGGGGAAGTGGCCCGCGAAGTAGGGCTCGTTGATGGTCACGTTCTTCAGCCCCACCACCCGCACGCCGGGCTCCACCGTCAGCAGCCGGTCGAGGAGCAGGAACGGGTAGCGGTGCGGCAGGGCCGCCATGATCTGCGCGATGGACATGCCGTCACCCTGCCCTCCTCAGCAGCCACGAGTTCACGCTTCCGCCCACGAACAGGCTGTTGACCACGGCGTGCGAGCCCCGAAGGGGAGTCACCTTCCCGCCCCCGACGGGCACCGCCTCCCGCTGCAGGCTGAGCAGGGCGCCGATGAGGCTGAACACCTCCGCCGCGCCCAGCGTCTCGCCGAACGTGCGCTTCACCGCCAGTGCGGCCGCCCCCGGGTAGAAGCGCTCCACCAGTTCCCGCTCGGCCTCCTCCACCGCCGGGGCGCCGTTGCCCAGGCGGCTCACCAGCCCGACCCCGGCCGCCGGAACCTGTCCCTCTGCCGTCCACCGGCCCATCGTGAGGGCCAGGGCCGACTCGCCGCCCGCCTCCAGCACGCCGACGTGCCGGTTCATGAGGCGGTCGGCGTAGGTCGCGTAGTCCACGATCTCGCCGTAGACCCGCGCCCCCCGCCGCGCCGCGTGCTCCGCCCGCTCCAGCACCAGCACCCCGCAGCCCTCCCCCAGGGCCATGTGCGTGAGCAGCCCGGCGTGCCGGTAGGCGTGGAGCACCTGCTCGCACAGCTCCTCGACGCCGATGGCCAGCACCACGTCGGCCCGGTTGAACCGCAGCAGGTCCACCGCGTAGGCCACCGACGAGCTGCCGACGAGGGTGGAGCTGACCCCCTGCAGCTGGAACTTGATGGAGAGCTGGCCGCTGGCCACGTTCATCACGGTCTGCTGGAAGTAGATCGGGCTCACCTGGTCCGGGCCCAGCCGGATCAGCTCGTCCAGGTACTTCACCGTCACGTTGATGGGCCCGTAGACTGTGGTCACCACCGACCCGATCCGGTCCCGGGGCACCACTTCCCGGCCCCCGTCCGCCAGGTCGGCGTCGGCCAGGGCCAGGCTCCCGGCGGCCAGGACCAGCTTCGAAAAGCGCTCCATCCGGCGCATGCCCACGCCCGCCGTGAACGGGTCCAGCGGCAGGTCGGGCAGCCGGACGGACTCACCCCCGGGCGGCGTGCCCTGCACGCAGGCCTCCCAGAACGCCTCGGTCCCGAGCCCCGCGGCGGAGACGACGCCGATCCCGGTCACGACAATCCCCTGCATCTCCCACGGCACCCCCTATGCGAGAGAACGTTGCACCGCTTCGGCCGCCTTGCTGCCCGAGAGCACCAGCTGCCGCAGTCCCGACCCGAACGAGCCCCACTGGCCGGCCACGAAGAGGTTCCGGAAGGGCGTGTTCTGAGGGAAAGGCCGGAGCACGAGGTTGGGCACGGTGTGGGCCCAGCCGGTGCCGGAGCCCCGGGTGTGGCCGATCAGGGCCCGGAAGCCCCGGGGCGTGATCACCCGGCGCCAGCGCGTGTGGGCGCGGAGGCCGGGGATGAGGCGCGCCTCCACCCGGTCGAGCAGCTGCTCCGGCAGCTCCTCGGCGTAGACCTGCTCGGGTGTGGACTCGGACGGGTCGAGGAGCAGGTCGGTCTCGATGCGCACGATGTGGTGGCCGGGCGGAGCGAGCGAGGGGTCGCTCAGCGTGGGGATGTGCACCTTGATCACCGTCTCGGCGGGAATCCGGCCCGCCTCGATCTCCCGGTAGATCCCGAAGATGTCGTGGCTGTTGCAGAGGTAGATGCGGCCGCCCCGGAACCGGTCCAGATCGAGCCCCTCCGTCAGCAGGTAGAGCGAGAGCGAGGAGTGGCCGATGGGCCTCCCTTCCAGCGAGCGGCGGAAGGACTCGGGCGCCGCCCCGGCCAGCAGCTCGTCGCAGAGGCGGAACACGTCGCCGTTGGCGACGAAGGCGTCGGCCGTGATCCGCTCGCCATCCCGCAGCACCAGGGCCCGCACCCGGTCGCCCTCCGTCTCCAGGCGCACGACCTCCGCGCCGGTGCGCACCGCGCCACCGCTCCGGGTCAGCACCCCGGCCAGGGCCAGGGGCAGGCGGTGCGTCCCGCCGGGCAGGTAGTACATGCCCTTGAAGTAGCACTCCACCACGAAGCCGGCCATGATCATCAGGGAGGCGGGGTCGGCCTGGATGCGCAGGGCCAGCACGGCCCGCAGCCGGGGGTCAGAGATCCGCTCCGCCAGGAACTCCTCGTAGGTCCGGCGGTAGCCCTGCAGGAAGAGCCGCATGGCCTCCCCGTCCCGCCGCTCGGCCTCCGCGCCCCGCATGAAGAGCTCCAGCCAGTCGGCCAGCTGCTCGATCTCGCGGCGCTGGTGCGGAAACGCCTCGGTGAGCGCCCCGACGAAGCCGGCGCGGCCGGGGCGGATCTTCAGCTCCACGCCCGGCAGGTAGATCTGGTCGATGACCTCCAGGGGCTGGAAGCGCAGCTCCCCGGCGAGGCCCACCCGCTCCAGGAGGCGCTGGACCACGTCGCCCTCGCCGCAGGAGAGCATGTACGAGATGGCCAGGTCGAAGTGGGCGCCCTCCGCCTGGAAGGCGGAATAGTACCCGCCCACCACGTCCCGCTGCTCCGCCACCAGCACCCTGCGGCCCTCGGCCGCCAGCAGGGCCGCCGCCGTCAGCCCCGCCATGCCCGCCCCGATGACGGCCACGTCGAAGTGGGCCTCCGGCACGGCCTAGCCCCCCTCTCCGGCGAGGCGCGCCTGGTCGCCCTCGATGGTCCCGTCGCGCAGCATGAGCAGGCGGGAGGCGCGCCGCATCACGCGCTCGTCATGGGTCGAGAAGAGGAAGGTGATCCCCTTCTCCCGGTTCAGCTTGGTCATGACCTCGATGATCTGCAGGGCGGTGTGGGAGTCGAGGCTGGCGGTGGGCTCGTCGGCCAGCACCAGCGTCGGCTCCAGCACCAGCGCCCGGGCGATGGCCACCCGCTGCCGCTGCCCGCCGGAGAGCTCGTCGGGGCGGTGCCGGACGAACTCCTTCAGCCCCACCGCCTCGATGAGCTCGTCCACGCGGCGGCGCATCTCCCGCGTGGCCCGGCCGGCCACCAGCAACGGGAACTCGACATTCTCGTACACGTTGAGGACGGGCAGCAGGTTGAAGTGCTGGAAGATGAAGCCGATGTGCTGCCGGCGGAACAGCGCCCTCCGGGTCGACCCCAGTTCGTCCACGCGCACGCCGTTCACCGTAATCGTGCCGGACGTGGGCCGGTCCAGGAGGCCGATCAGGTTGAGCAAAGTGGACTTTCCGGACCCGGACGGACCGGCGACGCACACGAACTCCCCGGCGGAGATGTCGAGCGTCACCCCTCTGAGGGCGTGTACGGTCACCTTGCCCAGCGCGTACTGCTTCGTCACCTTGCGAAGCTCGATCACGGGAATCCCTCACCCTCGTACAGCCTTAGAGATGTCGGAGCGCATCGATCTCCCGCACGGTGGCAGAGCGGCTGATCGGTGCGAGGCCGGACACCACGGCCAGCGTCACGGTGAACACGAAGCCGGCCGCCAGCACGCCGGCGGAGAGCGTGGGGTAGAGCCAGCGCCCGCCGAACGAGAGGGCCATGGCCTCGGTGGTGGCCTCCACGCCGCCGCGGGTGAGCGCCAGGATGACCAGGGCGAGCCCCACCGCCACGGCGCCCGCCAACACGCCTACCAGGAGCAGCTCCGCCACGAGCACCCCGAAGGCCTGCAGCGGCGTCATGCCGATGGCCCGCATGGTTCCCACCTCGCGCATGCGCTCCAGGGTGGTGGCGGAGACGACGCCGAAGGTGCCCATCACGATCAGGAGGGCCAGCATGCCGACGAAGAAGTAGAGCACGCCCTTCCACACGTACACGCTGGTCATCCAGTCCGCCTCATCGGTCTCCCGCCACGACCGCACGCTGAGCTCGCGGTCGCCCACGGCCGCCTCCAGGGCCGCCCGCACGGTCGCCTCGGCCTCGGGGTCGGGCAGGAAGACCCGCACGGCGTTGGCCACCGAGCCCGACGCGCCGATGAGGCGCCGGGCGTCGTCCAGCGGCATGAGGACCCACAGGTCCAGGGCGGCGTTCTTCACGTTGCCCTCGAAGATGTAGGCCACCCGCACCTCCTCGGCGAAGCCCGCGCCGTCGACCGTCATCCCCGTCAGCGTCAGTTCCGCGCCGACCTCCACCTCCAGGTCGGCGGCCATCTGCGGGCTGATGGCCACGGGCACCTTCTCGCCCGGCCGGGCGACGAGCCCCAGCTTGTCGCCGGTCGCGTTCTGGAGGGTCCGGAGCAGGCGCCACTCCGTCTCCACGTCGATGCCCCGCACGGAGGCCGGGGCGCTGCGCTCGTCCTTCACCAGCATCCCGTTGAACTCGATGCGCTCGGCGACCTCCACGCCCTCGGTCTCCCGGGCGGCCCGGACCAGATCGCGCGTGGAGAAGAGGACCAACTTGTCGTCGCCGGGGGAGGTCACGCCCAGGTCGCCCACCATCGTGCCGGTGATGAGGTTGAGCCAGTTCCGCTCCATGCCGTTCACAAAGGCGAGCCCGACGAGAATGAGCAGTGCGCCGACCGTCAGCGTGAACCCGATCACGCCCATCCGGCGGCGCTGCCGCCACAGGTTTCGCAACGCAAGCCTGAGCACCATGGGAGCCGCCCTCCTCTCCGCGTCACATCGCACGCAGGGTCTCCGCCGGCGGGGTCCGCGCCGCCGCCGCCGAAGGGAACACGGCGCCGATCATGCCCATGAGGGTGAGGCTGGCGGCGAAGAGAAGCACCACGGCGGGGGAGACGGTGGGCACCAGCACGGTGCTGCCGAAAATGGAGGCCGGCGCCGTGCCCCAGTGGATGCCTGCCCGTCCGATCAGCAGCACGGCCAGGTAGGTGAGGGCGCCGGTGCCGAGGGTCGTGATTAGCCCCAGGAGGGCGGTCTCGGTGAGGAGCAGCCGCAGAATCTGCCCCCAGGTCATGCCCAGGGCGCTCATCGTGCCGATCTCCCGAATGCGCTCCCGCACCTGCAGCTGCACGATGTTGAAGACCAGCGCCGCGATGACCACGGCGAAGAGACCGAACATGCCCAGAACTGACATGCGGAGCTGCATCCGGTTTTTCAGGAACTCCTCGCCGGCGACGTGCCAGGGCTGGACGGCCACTTCCCCGTCCCGGAGCGCCGCCGTGAGGGCGGCGGCAGCCTCATCCGCATCGGGGACCGCCACCAGGTACTCGGTGGGCGCCCCGTCCAGGCCGAAGAGCTCCTGCGCGTCGTCCCACTCCACGTGGACCTCCGTGCCCCGGAAGAGGCCGAACTCGGTGGTGTCGACGAGCCCGCGCACGGTCAGCTCCAGCGTCTGCGGCAGTCCCGACCGGTCGGTGGCCAGCAGGGTGACGCGGTCGCCCGGCGCCACGCCCAGCCGGTCGGCCACGCCGGGGCTGAGCAGCGCGCCGCCCCGCTCGCCGCCCAGGAACTCGCCCGCCGCGAGCCGGTAGGGGACGACCTCGCGCCCCGCCGTCTGGTGGGCGTAGACCGTGACGAACGTCCGGCTCTCATCGTGAGCGAGCATGGCGGAGAAGCTGACCCGCTTCATGATGCCCTCCACGCCCTCCACGTCGGCCAGCGCCTCCTCCACGGCCGGCCAGTCCTCGATGGGGGCGATCTTGCCGGCGTGGAGCTTGCCCAGCTGCGCCCGGTTCTCCGCACTCTTGATGAGCACCTGGCCGGTCAGGTGGGTCTGCACGGAGTCGTCGATCATCTGCGCGATGCCGCCGGCGACGCTGGCGTTGAGGACGAGGCTGGCCATCGCCACGGCGTAGATGGCGCTCACCAGCAGCGTCCGCCGGACCTGCCGGGCCAGGTTTCGCAGCGCAACCTTGTACAAGGCCGTTTGCCATCTCCTTTCACGACTTCAACTGGGAGTAGGCCAGGGGCTTGAACAGCGTCTCCCCGGGGCCCGGCGGCGCATCGTCCAGCGGCTCGCCGGCATAGGCCCGCTCCAGTTGCTCCAGACTCACGAAGCCGGCCAGGAACCGGCGGTAGAGCCGGATCTCGGGGTACGGGTGGCGCTGCAGAAAGCGCTTCAGGTTCCGCACCATGTCCTGGACCATCGCATCTCCGTCGGCGGCATGGTCCAGGTGGAAGCTGGTCACATGGGGGAGGTACGTGAACCGGGCGCCCGCACGGAACAGGCGCCACCCCAGTTCGATGTCCTCCAGGCCCCACCCGGAGAACGACTCGTCGAAGCCGCCCACCGCCTCGATCAGGTCGCGCCGGACCGAAGTGTTGCTGAACAGGCAGCTGATCCAGGGCATCAGCCGCCGCCTGCGCTCGTGCAGGTAGACGGCCTCCAGCAGCCGTAGGTAGTCCTCCTCCCGGGTGAGGGGCTCCAGAGCGGAAGCGGGCGCCCCGGCCTCCAGCAGATCCCGCACCGCCGGGAAGTTCTCGGCGGCGATGTGCCGCAACCGCCCGATCGCCAGGTCCGCCTCGCCCCGCCGGTGCACCTCCAGGTGCGCCGCCACAAAGTCGGGGGGCAGCCACAGATCGGCGTCCACGAAGAGCAGCAGGTCCGCGCGAGCCAGCTCCACCCCGGCGTTGCGGGTGGCCGCCCGCCCCGCATGGGGCCGGCAGTGGTACCGCACGGGCAGCCGGGCCGCCCGGGCCACGGCGGCGATGTCTTCGGTGGAGCCGTCGTCCACGACGATCACCTCCACCTGCGCCCAGTCGCACCGCTGGGCGGCCAGGCTCGCCAGGGTCAGCCGCAGGCGCTCCGCGTGCTCGTAAACCGGTATGATCACGGAGGCGACAGGCACGCCTCCCACCTCCCTTCACGGCGCCAGGGCGTGCAGCCAGACCCCGGTCAGCACCGGCCGGCCGTCCAGCTGCACGCTCCCGCTGCTGCGAAAGAGCCGCTCCAGCGCCGCCTCCAGCCGCACGGCCACCACCAGCGGCACGCCCGGCGGGGGCGGTTCGGCGCAGACGATCTGCTCCACGCCCCCCAGGAGCAGCCGGGCGCCGGCGGGAATGCGGTCGGCGCAGGCGCGGCGCAGGCAGATCTCGGCGGTCTGACCCACCAGTTCCAGCAGCACGAAGAGGGGAACCTCCCCCTCGCGGTACCAGACCGAGTCGGGGCCGGCCTGCCAGGTCAGCGTCGCCCGATCGCCCTCCACCGCCACCCGCCCGGGCTCGACGAACCGAAAGGGATGACGCTGGGGCAGACTCATCGCCTCACCTCCCCACCACCGCCTGCAGGCGGCTCAGGCCTTCCCGCTCCAGCCCGGCGATCTCGGCCAGCAGGGCCCTCAGCTCCTGTTCGTGGAACAGTTCCTCCCGGAACGGCTGCAGCCTCAGGGCGAACCGCTTCCAGAGGTCGGCCAGCTGCACGTAGATGGGGTAGACCTGTGCTTCCAGCGCCTCGCACTGCAGAATGGCCGCCGCCGCCCGCAGGAAGCGGGCGTACAGGCGCCGGAAGTTGCCGCCGCCGGTGCCCACCTTCTCGAAGGTCATGTGGGCGATGAAGCACTCCCGCTCCAGCCGCTTGCGGTCCATCACCTGGGGCCAGAGGAAGAACTCCCGCGCAAACCGCTCCAGCGCCCGCAGCCCCAGGCCGTAGGCCACCGGGTACCGCATCATCTGCACGTTGAAGGCGATGGCCTCCCGCACCGCCACCGGCAGGGCCACGAGGCGCGTCGGGACATGGAACTCAAACCACGTGTTGCGGGGCGGGTCGGGCTTGATCTGGGAGCCCCGGGCGAGCCTGAGCTGCTCCCGGGTTACAACCTGGCACTCGGGCCAGAGATAGTCATAGATGAAGACCTGCTCTTCCCGGTCGTCGAAGCCCACCACCATCACCTTGTGGCCGCCGAAGCGGAAGTCTTCGGTGAGACGGAACCGCTCGGCCAGGTAGGGAAGGTGGGACATGTCGACGTCGCAGAGCACAGGCTCCCCGCGAACCACCAGTGCGCGCACCCGCGCCTCGGCCACGTCGTCCTCCAGCCCCTGGTACTGCTCGCAGCGGATGCCCAGGTGCTGGCAGAGCTGCCGCTCCAAACCCCCGGCCCGGCCCCCGAAGATGCAGAGGGTCGGGTGGCGCACGTAGACGAACCCCAGGCCGGCCCCGAGCCCGAAGCACAGGTCCTCGCTGAGGTCGTGGCCGTAGAACCGCAGGAGGCCGCTCATGAGGGTGCTGGAGCAGTGCGACCCGAGCCGGTGGGCCGCCCGATAGCGGGCAATCAGATCCGTCATCCCGCCACCCCCACCGCCGCCATGCCGTCGAGGCACCGCCGGAGCGTCGCCACTGCCTGTGCCTCGGCCTGGTGCAGCGCCTGCAGCGCCATCGCCGACTCCGCCCGGAACTCCGCCGGGGCGACGGCGCCGGTCAGCAGCGCATCGCAGAGCCGGAGCCAGCCGCTCCACCGGCGGGCCAGGTCCCGGTAGAGTTCCGCCGCCCGCCCGAACGCCGGCTCCTCCAGGGCCGCGCCGACCCGGTCCAGGAAGGCGGCGAAGGTGCGGCGGAACAGGCCGTTCTCCTCCTGGTCGTGACGGGAGCGGGTGAGGTAGAACCGGGCCAGTTCCCGCCACTCTTCCGCTGCCCCCTCTCCTTCCGCCATCCGGCGGGCCAGGCTGGCCAGGGCGGTCAGTCCGGTTCCGCCGAAGCCCACCTCCAGCTGGTGCACCGTCTGCACCAGCGCATGGCGGACGGCGCTGCCCATCGGGCGGAACTTGCCGTCCTGGCGGAGGAAGTTCAACGGCGGGTGGAAGATGGCGTGAACGTACTCGGGAAGCGCCAGCGCCTCCAGCTCGGCCCGCGTACGCCGGTGCATCCGGCCGCTGGTGCCGCTCAGGAAGTGCAGCGCGTCGCCCCCCTCGTCCACGGCCAGCAGCAGGGCAGGCTCCGTCGGGCCCTCCAGCGGCAGCCAGACCAGGATCGGCAGGGGCTGCTGCTTCCCGGCGAAGTCCAGCCACTCGTCCAGCAGGAACTGGAGGAACGACCGGGGGGTATGCGTCCGGGCCTCCCAGAACCAGAGGCCCAGCGCGTGGCTGAGGTGGCGGTGGAAGCGCCGCTCGCCGAACCCCGCGGCCCCTTCCCCGCCGCCCCGGCCGGGCAGGGCGAAGTCCAGCTCGCAGCCCAGGCCGAAGCAGACTTCCGGCGGGAGGTCCAGCCCCAGGTGGGCCAGCACCCGGCTCAACAGGCCGGCGGCGGGGTAGACGAAGGGGGTCGCACCGGCGCCGACCGACTCGATCAGGGACGGAAGCTCACGCTGCGCAGCGTCCAAGTGCGATCACCGCCACGTTGCCCGCGAAGGCGAAGGAGTTGGAGAGCGCCACGTTGATGCGGCACGGCCGCGACTCCCGCACGAAGTCGAACGCCTCGTACCCCTCCACGGGCTCGGAGAGGTTGATGGTCGGCGGCAGGAACTCATGGGCGATGGCCAGGGCACAGGTGAGCGCCTCGATGCTCCCGGCGCAGCCCAAGGTGTGGCCGATCAGCGACTTGGTGGAGCTGATGGGAATCCGGGAGGCCCGCTCACCGAAGACCTGCACGATCGCCCGCAGTTCCATCCCGTCGTTGAGCTTGGTCGCCGTGCCGTGAGCGTTGATGTAATCGACGTCGTCGGGCGTGAGACCCGCCTCCTGCAGGCACGCCCGGATAGCCCGCACGGCACCGCCGCCCTTCGGGTCCGGCGACGTGGCATGGTAGGCGTCGTTGCTGATGCCGTAGCCCAGCACCTCGGCGTAGATCCGCGCCCCCCGGGCCCGGGCCGAGCTCAGGCTTTCCAGCACCAGCACGGCCGCCGCCTCGCCGAGCACCAGGCCGTCGCGGTCACGGGAGAAGGGCCGGGCCAGTCCCCTCGAGAGGCTCTTCAGGGAGTTGAAGCCGCTGAAGGAGAGGCGGGTGAAGGGGTCCGTGCCGCCGCACAGCACGGCCGTGCACCGGCCGGTGCGCACAAGGTCGAAGGCGTATCCCACGGAGTTGGTGCCCGCCGCACAGGCGGTGGACACGGTAATGGTCGGGCCGCGGGCCCCGTACTTCTGGGCGATCACGCCCGTGATCGAGGGGCAGGTGTGCAGGAACAGCGACGGGTCCGCGGGCTGCCGGACCGTGATGGCGTCCGTCAGGTACTGGTCCATGCAGAGAATTCCGCCCAGCGAGGTGGCCATCACGACCCCGAGCCGCCAGGGGTCGAAGCCGGCCGCGGCGAGGCCCGCATCCTCCGCCGCCTCCTCCGCTGCCGCCAGGGCGAGCAGGGCCGCCCGGTCGCGCTCCACGCTGCCGTCCGGCAGGGCCACCGGCTCCGTCACGAAGTCGCCGGCCTCGCAGCCGTGGGCCGTGCGGTAGCCGGTCGTGTCGAAGGAGGTGATCGGCCCGGCCCCACAGACGCCGCGGCGCAGCGCGTCCACGTAGGCCGCCTGGCCGATGCCGATAGGCGAGATGACCCCAAGCCCCGTGATGACGACCCTCTCCATGCCGATCAGTCCGCTGCCGGGCTGTGCTCGGCGATGTAGGCCGCAAGGGTGTTGATGGACTGGAAGATCATCATGTCGTCATCGCCGATCTGCACGCCGAACTCGTTGTTGAGCGCCACCACCAGCTCCAGGGCGTCGATGGAGTCCAGCTCCAGCCCCTTCGGCGCACCCGGCTCCGCGGTGGCCGCCACCTCGCCGTCCTCCGGCGGCGCCCGGAAGATGGGGGCGTCGTCGTCGATGTCCTCGGGACGCACGTCGAGGTTCAGCCGATCGATGATCAGCTTCTTGATGCGGTACTGCAGGGACTCGCTCATGCACAACACTCCTTCTCGCTGGTACTTCTGACGGCGGCTCAACAGGTGAGGCCGCCGTCGATCACAAACGTCTGGCCGGTGATGTAGTCCCCGTCGGGCCCGGCCAGAAAGCAGACCAGGTTTGCGACTTCGTGCGGCTCGCCGAAGCGCCCCACCGGAATCATGGCGGTGTAGCGCTTCCGGAGCTCCTCGGGCAGTCTGGCAGTCATGTCGGTCCGGATGTAACCCGGCGCCACCACGTTCACGGTGATACCGAAGCCGGCCACCTCCCGGGCCAGCGACCGGGTGAGGCCGATCAGCCCGGCCTTCGAGGCGGCGTAGTTCGCCTGTCCGCGCGTGCCGTAGAGCCCCGCCGTGGAGCCGACGTTGATGATGCGGCCCCAGCGGGCGCCGATCATGTCGCGCAGCGCCATCTTGCTGCAGAGAAAAGCGGCGCCCAGGTTGGCGTCGAGCACGGCATGGAAGTCGTCGGGCTTCATCAGCATCATCAGCTGGTCCCGGGTGATGCCGGCGTTGTTCACCAGCACGTTCACCGGGCCAAGGTCCCGGCGCACGCAGGCGAACATCTCCTCCACCTCGTCCTGGCGCGTCACGTCGGCCTTCACCAGGGCGACGCGCGCCTCCGGGTTCGCCTTCAGGATTTCGTCCCGGACCTCCCGGGCCGCGTCCGCGCTGCTGTTGTAGTTGACGGCCACGTTGGCGCCCCGGGCCCCGAAGGCCAGGGCCACCGCCCGCCCGATTCCCCGGGAGGCGCCCGTCACGAGCACGGTCTTCCCCCTGAAATCCAAGGTCACCCTCCTCCTGACCGCACTGCGGGAGACAGGCGGTACGCCTCGGCGTAGGCCACGCCCAGCAGCGCACCCCGCTCGGCCTGCAGCGCCTTCATGAGCCGCACGTAGTCCAGGTACTGGAGCTGCGACCGGTGCTCGGCCAGCGCCCGCTCCTTCACCCCCATCACGGCGGAGACGTCCACCGCGAAGTTGGGGCGCAGGGGGCGCCAGAACTCGTAGTAGAGGACGGCCGGGCGAACATCCAGCCCGGCGAGTGCGGCCTGCAAGATCTGGTAGGTCGCCTGATGATCGGGGTGCGCGTCCCCCGCATGAGGCGCGTAGACCAGGTCACTCTGCGCCACCTCTGCGCGCACCGCCGCCACCACCTCGTCCGTGACCGCCAGCCCGCCGTCGGGCTGGTCGAGGTACCGCTGCTCGGCGATGCCCAGCAGGGCCGCTGAGCGGCCGGCCTCCTCCCGGCGCAGGGCCGAGAGCGCGGCGCCCGACACCTCTCCCTCGGACGCGCTGCCGTCGGTCAGGTAAACCACCCGCACGTGCTGTCCCCGCCGGCCGTGGGCAAGCACCGCGCCGCCACAGGCGATCACCTCGTCGTCGAAATGGGGCGCCAGCACCAGCACCCGCTGCACGCCGGTGAAGGGATCGGCCGCTTCCAGGGCGTCCGCGGGGGTCTCCCGCAGCCACCGGCGCAGCCGGCGCTCCACCATTTCGGTCCTGAGCGAAACCGGCGACATCACGGGAAGTCGCTTCCCCCCGGTTGGTTCTCGTATCTATGTTCTGATTCGCAAGTTTTTTACGGTGTTTTCAGGCTTGTAGTCGGAATATTATAATGGGGCACTAGAAGTGTCAAGGACTTTTTCTGGGGGGGTCACCGTGGGTACTGCGTTCCTCTTCCCGGGCCAGGGCTCCCAGGCGCCCCGGATGGGGCTCGACCTGCTGAGTACCGTGCCCCACGTGCAGGCGCGCTTCCAACAGGCATCAGCCATCGCCGGCCTCGACCTCGTGGAACTGGTGCGCACCGCTGACGCGGCGGCGCTCACCCGGACCGAAATCACGCAGATCACGGTCTTCGCGCTCAGCACCGCCATCGCCGAGTTCCTGATGGCACGGGGCCTCGAGCCCCAGGCCGTGGCCGGCCACAGCCTCGGTGAGTTCAGCGCTCTGGCGTGTGCAGGGGTGCTGGAGTGGGAGGAAGCCGCCCGGCTGGTGTGGCAGCGGGGGCTGGCCATGAAGGCGGCGTCCGCCAGCGGCGCCCAGGCCATGGCGGCCATCGGCGGCCTCTCGGCGGAGGCCCTGGCCGCCCTCTGCGCCGAGGCCGCCCCGGCCGGGCTCGTGGTGGTCGCCAACCTGAACTCCCCGCTGCAGCTGGTGATCTCGGGCGAGGAGGCTGCGGTGGAAGAGGTGATGCGCCGGGTCCGGGAGCGCCCGCTCACTCGGGTCGACCGGCTGAACGTGGGCGGCGCCTTCCACTCCCCGCTCATGCAGCCCGCGCGCGACGCGTTGCGGCAGGCCATCGAGTCGGCCGTGCTCCGGCCCCCGGCCGTGCCCGTCGTCTCGTCGATCGACGGCGAGCTGGTCACGGACCTGGAGGTGTACCGGAAGAAACTGATCGACCAGGTCACGGCGCCCGTGCGCTGGCGCGACGCCGTCCACCGTCTCCGGCACATGGGGGTCGACCACTTCCTGGAGGTCGGGCCGGGTCGGGTGCTCACCGGGCTGGTCCGCCAGACCGACCGCACGGCCCGCACGGCGACCGCCGGCAGCCTGGCAGAATGCGAACTCCTCCTGGGGCAGAGGAGGGAAGCCGGTGACTGACGCGCTCCTCGTCGCCGAAGGACTCGTCAAGCGCTACGGCTCCCATACGGTGGTGAACGGCGTCAGTCTCCGGGTGCGGGCCGGGGAGATCTTCGGCCTGCTCGGGCCCAACGGAGCGGGCAAGACGACGACACTCGAGATGCTGGAGGGGCTGCGCCGCCCAGACAGCGGCCGGTGTCTGGTCTGCGGCCACGACACCATCCGCGAGGCAAATGCCGTGCGCCGTCTCATCGGCATCAGCCTCCAGGCCGCGGCGATTCCAGGCGACCTCCAGGTGGTCGAGGTCCTCGAGATGTACGCCAGCTTCTACCCCGACCCGGTGCCCGTGCGCACCCTGCTCGAGCAGTTCGACCTGGCGGAGAAGGCCCGGGTGCGCTGCGCCTACCTCTCCGGCGGGCAGCGGCAGCGCCTGCAGCTCGCCCTCGCCCTGGTGGGACGGCCCAAGGTGATCTTCCTCGACGAGCCGACCACCGGGCTGGACCCCCACGCGCGCCGCCAGCTCTGGTCCGTGATCCGCGCCATGCGCTCCGAGGGCCGGGCCGTGATCCTCACGACCCACTACATGGAGGAGGCGGAGTACCTCTGCGACACCGTGGCGGTGCTCGACGGCGGCCGCATCCTGGCCTCGGGACCGCCGTCGGCGCTCATCGCCGAGCACGGGCCGGACAGTGTGCTCACCGTCACGCTGAAGCAACCGTGCGCCGACGAGCCTGCCCTGGCCGAGCTCACCGGCGTGAGCCGGGCGGCCGTGGAGCAGGGGGAGATCCGCCTCCACACCAGCCGTCCCGCCGAAACGCTCAGCGCCTTCGCCCGGCTGGCGCAACTGCGGGGCTGGGAGCTGGCCGAGATGAACCTGCGCACCGCCACGCTGGAGGACGTCTTCTTCGCCCTCACCGGAAGGAGGCTGGCGAACTGATGCAAGCCTGGACCAGCCTGCGCACCCTGACCAGGATCGAGGTCAAGCGCATGTTCCGGAACATCATGCCCCTCGTGTTCAACCTGTTCGCCCCGGCCTCGCTTCTGCTGCTCTTCGGGCTGCTCTTCGAGTCGACCCGGGCGTATCTCATGCCGGGCATGCTGACCTTCATGCTGCTGAACGCCAACCTCGCCGGCGTCGCCCACGCCCTGGTGACGCAGAAGGAGGCGGGGCTGCTCCGCCACCTGTTCAGCACCCCCCTCACCCCGGGGGTGTGGCTGAGCTCCCGCCTCGTGGCCCAGTTGCTGCTCGCCGCGGCCCAACTGGCCCTGATCCTCGTCACGGGCATCGTCTTCCTCGACGTTCCGCCCCCGAGGAACCTCATCGGCACGCTGGTCGCACTGGTCTTCTGCACCGTGGCCCCGCTCGGGCTGGGGCTGGCCCTGGGCAGCCTCTTCCACCGGGTGGAGACGGCGCAGCCCGTGGTCATGCTCGCCAGCCTCGCCGCTGCCTTCCTGGGGGGCGCCTTCCTGCCTTTGGACGCGGCGCCGCCGTTCCTGCAGTACGTCGCCAAGGCGGTCCCGTCCACCTACATGGTCCGCTCGCTCAGCCGGGTCATGCTGGAGGGCGCCGGCCTCGCCTCCGTCGCCGTCGACCTGGCCGTGCTCCTCGCCTGGACCGTCGCCTCGCTCGGCTTCGGGGCCCGTCACCTGCAGCGGCACGCCGCCGCCCGGTAGGGCACCCCCCGGGGGATGGGAAAGAGGGGCGCTGGCCGTGTGGCCAACGCCCCTCTCCTCCCCGGCGCCTCACCTGGGATCGAGCCCCACGGCGCCGGGCTTGCACGTCGTTTCGCTTTTCGCTTCGCCACCGCTGGTACGGTGGTCTGGCACCCGGTTTCGCTGTGAGGTCAAACGCTCCGACGGTTCCCCTGGACTCGGTTCCGGTGTCAGGTCGAACGCTCCGGCGGTTCCCCTG